>Ga0182743_1000059_pt1 | contig 223748 bp, 218 predicted proteins | sample eDN3rd30CKraftOP_FD_128522 | JGI IMG/M metagenome (GOLD analysis project Ga0182743, IMG submission 128522) | Enriched Organic Plus compost microbial communities from Emeryville, California, USA - eDNA 3rd pass 30_C Kraft OP (version 2) (version 2) ...
CAGATGCGCCGGCCGGTCGCGCCATGTGGCCAGGATCTCGGCCAGCGCCGCCCCGCCGCCGGGATTGTGGCCGCCGTCGAGCCACAGCTCCCACCCGTCCGGCAGCTTCGCGGCCAGCCGCCCGCCCAGGCGCTGCATCCGCGCCGGCCATTCCGCCCGCGCGATGCCCGCATAGGCCGCATCCGCCAGCCCCAGCCCGCTGGCCCGCAGGGCCGCGATGGCGATGCCGGCATTGTCGATCTGATACCCGCCCGGCAATGAGGGGGACGGCAGGTCGAGTGTTCCCGCCCAGTCCCGGTAGTGCAGCCCCGCCCCGTCCACCGCCACCGACCATGCCGACCCGCGCGTAAGCAGCGGCGCCCCCGCGCGGCGGGCGGCCAGCGCCAGCGTGTCCAGCGTCGCCGCATCCTGCGCCCCGGTCGCGCACGGCACGTCCGGCCGCAGGATGCCCGCCTTCTCGAACGCGATATGCCGCAGGGTCGGGCCGAGGAAATCGGCGTGGTCCACCGAAATCGACGTGATCGCCGTGACCACCGGCCGCGGCACCACCCGCGTGGCGTCGAACCGGCCGCCGAGCCCGGTTTCCACCACGCACAGATCAGCCGGCGTGGCGGCAAACAGGTGGAACGCGGCGGCGGTGATCGCCTCGAACACCGTCAGCGGCGCACCCGCGTTCGCGCGCTCGACCTCCTCCAGCGCGGCGGCGATGGTCTCGTCCGCCGCCAGCGTTCCGGCCAGGCGGATGCGTTCGTTGAAATGCACCAGATGCGGGCTGGTATAGACATGCACCCGCAGCCCCGCCTGCTCCGCGATCGCGCGCAGGAAGGCGCAGACGCTGCCCTTGCCGTTGGTGCCCGCGACATGGATCACCGGCGGCAGGCGCAGATGCGGATCGCCCAGCCTGTGCAGCAGCGCGACCAGCCGTTCGAGCCGCAGGTCGATCAGCTTCGGGTAGAGCGCGTGCAGCCGCTCGACCAGGGCCTCGGCCCGGCTCATGTCGCGTCCTTCCGGGTCATGTCATGCCGCCCGCGCTTCGGTCAGGAAGCGGGCGCGGCCTCCTGCGGCGGCGCGGCCGGTGCCGCCGCCTCGGGCTCCGGATCCATCCGGTCCGGCTCTCGCAGCAGCGAGATCAGGTGCGCGAGCGTGGACCGCAGCTCCGTGCGCGGGACGACCATGTCCACGATGCCGTGCTCGTGCAGGTATTCCGCCCGCTGGAACCCCTCGGGCAGCTTTTCCCGCACCGTCTGCTCGATCACCCGCGCGCCGGCGAAGCCGATCAGCGCCTTGGGCTCGGCGATGTGGATGTCGCCCAGCATGGCGAAGGAGGCCGTCACCCCGCCCGTGGTCGGGTCCGTCAGCACCACGATGTAGGGCAGGCCCGCTTCCTTCACGAGCCGTGTCGCGATGGTGGTGCGCGGCATCTGCATCAGGCTGATCGCACCTTCCTGCATCCGCGCCCCGCCCGAGGCGGTGAAGATGATGAAGGGCGATTCCTGCAGCACCGCGAGCCGGGCGGCCGCCAGGATGCCCTCGCCCACGGCCGCGCCCATGGAACCGGCCATGAACTCGAACGCCATCGCGGCCACGACCGCGCGCTGGCCCTCGATCGTGCCGTGCGCGACCACGATCGCATCGTCCAGCCCGGTCGAATCCCGCGCCTCCCGCAGCCGGTCCGTGTAGCGCTTCTGGTCGCGGAAGCGCAGCGGATCGGGCACCGCGCGCGGCAGCTCGATGCGCTGGTAGCCCTCGTCCAGCGTGGCGGCGATGCGCTTGAGCGCGCCCAGCCGCATGTGGTGGCCGCAATGCGGGCAGACGCGGAGGTTCTTCTCCAGGTCCCGGTGGAAGATCATCTGCTCGCAGGACGGGCACTTGTCCCACAGATTCTCCGGCACCTCGGTCCGGCCGAGCAGCGTGCGGATCTTCGGCCGGACGTAGTTGGTGATCCAGTTCATGCCCGGGATTTAGGACATTTCCGGCCGCACGGAAATCACCACCCCTTGCCAGGGCGGCGCGCACTTGCTCCGCTCCGCCCGCAACAAGGGAGGAGTGTCGCGGTGTCCAAGGTGATCATCAGCTGCGCGGTGACGGGCGCGATTCACACGCCCTCGATGAGCGCGGCGCTGCCGATCACGCCGGAGGAGATCGCCCGCTCCTCGATCGAGGCGGCCGAGGCCGGGGCCGCCATCATCCACCTTCACGCCCGCGACCCCGAGACCGGGGAGCCCACGCCCGATCCCGGCGTGTTCATGCGCTTCCTGCCGGTCATCAAGCAGGCGACCGACGCGGTGGTGAACATCACCACCGGCGGCGGCATGAACATGACCGTGGACGACCGGCTGGCCGCCCCCCTGGTCGCCAAGCCCGAGATGTGCAGCCTCAACATGGGCTCGATGAACTTCAACATCTCGAACGCCGGCGGGCGGGTGAAGGAGTGGAAGCACGCGTGGGAGCAGCCATACCTGGCGCGCACCGACGATCACATCTTCCGCAACACGTTCCGCGACGTCGCCCGCATCACCGAAGCGCTCGGCAAGGGCCACGGCACCCGCTTCGAGTTCGAATGCTACGACGTGGGCCACCTCTACAACCTGGCCTACATGCTCGACCGCAAGGCGGTGGAGCCGCCGCTGTTCGTGCAGACCATCTTCGGCATCCTGGGCGGCATCGGCGCGGAACCGCGCAACCTGCTGTTCATGCGCGAGACCGCGGACCGGCTGTTCGGCAAAGACTACGTGTGGAGCGTGCTCGCCGCCGGCCGCCACCAGATGGGCTTCTGCACCATGGCCGGCGTGATGGGCGGCAATGTCCGCGTGGGGCTGGAGGACAGCCTGTATATCGGCAAGGGCCGGCTCGCGGCCTCCAACGCCGAGCAGGTCGCCAAGATCAGGCGCATCCTGGAGGAGCTGAGCCTGGAGATCGCCACCCCGGCCGAGGCCCGGGCGATCCTGCACCTGAAGGGCGGCGACCGCGTCGGATTCTGAAACGGCGGCGCGGGGACTGAACGGACGCCGGGTCTGGCGCCCCGCGCCTTCCCCTCAGACCCGCTCCTCCCCGACAGCCACCCCCACGCTGGCGGCCGCGGCGGCGATGTCGCCCCAGGTCGTCGCGTCGATCGGGATGCCTTCGGCCAGCCGGGCTGCGCGCATCAGCCGCTCGGGCTCGCCCGCCACCAGCACGGGGGCCGCGGGATCGGCGGGGGCGGCGGACTTCACGTGCGCGACCACGTCCGCGACCTCCCGCGCGAACCATGGCAGCGACACCAGCCGGCCGGGATCGACGATGAAGCTGACCATGCTGTTGATGATCGCGGGATCTTCGGCATCCGCGTGCGGCGCCGTGGCCCCGCCCGCCAGCGCGCCGCCAAGCAGCTCGCAGATCAGGCCCAGGCCCGATCCCTTGTGTTCCCCGAAGGGCAGCAGCGCGCCGCGCGGCTGATCCCAGTACATGATCTCCGGATCGGTGGACGGCGCGCCGTCCGCCGTGATCAGCGCGCCGGGGATGACCTGACGGCCTTCGTTGCGCGCGACGCGGACCTTGTTCATCGCGATGCGGCTGGTGGCGAAATCCAGCACCACCGGCGCATCGCCGTTGGGCACCGCGATGCAGACCGGGTTGGTCGCCATGCGCGGCTCCCGCCCCCGGAAGGGTGCGACGCGCGGCGCGCCGGACAGGCCGTTGACGAAGCTGACCGAGACGAACCCCGCCGCGACCGCCTGTTCGCCATAGGTGCCGACGCGGCCCACATGATGCACGTTGCGCAGCGCAAGCAGGGCGAGACCGTGCGCACGGGCTACCTCGATGCCGCGCGCGGTGGCCTCCCGCGCGATCACCTGCCCGAAGCCCAGACCGCCATCGGCGACGAGGATGCTGCCGTCCTCGCGCACGAACCTCGCATGCTGGTTGGGACGTAGGCGGCCGGCGCGGATGTTGCGGATATAGGCGGGGACGGTGCCCACGCCGTGGCTGTCGTGGCCACGCAGGTTCGATTCGACCAGATGCTCGGCGACGATGCCGGCTTCCTCCTCCACGCTGCCCGCGGCGCGGAGGATGGCGGCGACCTGGGGGCGGAGCCGTGCCGCGTCGATGCGCATCAGCGCGGCGTCCCGCTCACGCGCACGGTCGCATCGGGCCGGTTCCTCAGATCCGGCAGCAGCGCGGTGCCGAGGCCGGGCGCGGTCGGCGCCTGCACCATCCCCTGCCGCAGCACCGGCAGGTCCGTGACCAGATCGCGGTACCAGGTGGCAAGCGTGGCGCGCACCACTTCCTGGAAGATCGCGGTCGGCGCGTGCAGCGCCAGATGCAGCCCGGCCATCAGCGTGACCGGCCCGGTGCAGTCATGCGGCGCGAGCGGCTTGGCGAAGGCTTCGGCAAGTGCCGCGATCTTCCGCCCCTCGGTCAGCCCGCCGCACCAGGCGAGGTCGAGCATCACGAAATCCGTCGCATCCGCCTCCAGCAGCGCGCGATAGGCGGCGGCCCCGCCCAGCGTCTCGCTGCCGCAGATGGGCGTGCGCGTCTGGCGGCGCAGGTCCGCCAGGGCCTTGAAGTCGTCCATCTTGGAGATGGGATCCTCGGCCCAGAACACGCCCACATCCTCCAGCGCGCGGCAGATGCGGATGGCGGCGGTGGTGTTCCAGACGCTGTGCAGTTCGGCCATGATCTCGATCCGGTCGCCCACGGCGGCGCGGACCTTGCGGAACGGCTCCAGCCCTGCCTTCAGCTCCGTCAGCGTGATCAACTGCCCGCCGGAGGCTTCGGCCTGCACGTCGAAGGGCCAGATCTTCATCGCGGTGTAGCCTTCGGACAGCAGGCTTTCCGCCAGCTTGCCGGCATCGCGCATGAAGGCGACCTGATCGTCGTAGGGGCCGACCGCCACGTCGTCCGCGCCGATGTCGCGCCGACGGTTGCCGCCGGTGTTGTAGGCGTAGCCGGCGCAGGTGTTGTAGGCGCGGATTTCCGTCCGCGCCGCCCCGCCCAGCGCCTCATGCACCGGGATGCCGTGGCGCTTGCCGGCCAGATCCCACAGCGCGATGTCGATCGCACTCGCCGCCCGCACCTCGGCACTCGCGCTGTGGAAGCCGAGATACGGCGTCATCAGGTGGCGGGAAACCGCCTCGATCCGCCTTGCGTCGCGGCCCAGCAGCCAGGGCGCGACCAGTTCGTGGACCTGCGCCTCCACGGTCTGGGCGCCGCGGAAGGATTCGCCCAGGCCGGTCAGGCCGTCATCGGTCTCGACCTCCACCCAGACCAGGTTCGGGCGTTCGGCGATGCGGATGGTGCGGATGGCGGTGATGATGGACATGCTCGGCGGGGTCACTCGGCGCGGATGTTGTTCTTGCGGATGACCTCGCGCCAGCGCGCGGTCTCGCTGCGCACCTGCTCGCCCATCCGCTCGGGCGGACCACCCAACGGCACGACGGAGGCTTCGGCAAGACGCGCGCGCACGGCGGGGTCCTCCAGTGCTGCGTTGAACGCGGCGTTCAGCACCGCGATCGTGCCTTCCGGCGTGCCCTTGGGTGCAAGAAAGCCGAACCAGGAATCGATCACCACGCCTTCGATGCCCTGTTCCGCGAAGGTGGGCACGTCCGGCAGTTCCGGAATCCGCTCGGCGGAAACGGCGGCCACCGCGCGCACGCTGCCCGCCCGGATATGCGGCAGGATGGAAGGCAGGTTGTCGAAGAACACGTCCAGCCGGTTGGCAACCAGGTCCGTGATGGCCGGTGCGCTGCCGCGATAGGGCACATGGATCCAGTTCAGCCCCAGCAGCCCGCGCAGCAGCTCGGGCGCGAGATGGTTCGACGCGCCCACGCCGGAGGACCCGAACGTGATGGTATCTGGCTTCGCCCGGACCAGCGCGATCACCTCCTGCAGCGTCCTGGCCGGCAGGCCGGTGCGGACGGACATCACGTTGCGCACCGCCCCGGTCAGGATCACGGGCGCGAAGTCGCGTTCCAGATCGTAGCCGGGGTCGGCATGCAGCGAGACGTTGATGGCGCAGGTCCCGATCGTGCACTGGGCCAACGTGGTCCCGTCCGGCGCGGCCCGCGCCACCTCGGCCGTGCCGATGTTGCCGGCCGCCCCCGCCTTGTTCTCGACGATCACGCCGTGCGGCAGATGGGCGGACGCGCCGTTGGCGATCAGCCGCGCGACGATGTCACTGGTGCCGCCGGGCGCGAAGGGCACGATGATGCGGACCGGCCGGGACGGCGCCTGCGCCCAGGATGGCAACGACGTGAGAACGAGACAGACGAACAGCGCGAGACGGCCGAACATGGGCGCTTCCTTCCTCCGATTTGGTGCGGAGTTCGGGTCGGCCGCCAAAATCTGTCAAACAGATTCCTGGATATTTCCGCAAATTCGGCGCATTTTCTGACAGGTTTGACAGATTTCCGGCCGGGATGATGCTGAGCGACACGGTCTATGAGCAACTTCTCGGGATGCTGGCCTCCGGTGCCTGGGGACCGGATTCCCGCCTGCCCGGCGAGCAGGAGCTGGCGCGCCGCTTCGCCGTCTCCCGCCCCATCCTGCGGCAGGCGCTGGCGCGGCTGCGCACGGAAGGACGGATCGAATCGCGCAAGGGGTCCGGCAGCTATGTCCGGGACATCCCGGGGCCGATCCGGATCGATTTCGGCCCGCTCGGCAACATCGCCGAGGTGCGGCGCTTCCTGGAATTCCGGTGCAGCGTGGAATGCGAGATGACGGCGCGCGCCACGCTCTGCGCGACACCCGAGGCGATCGCGGCGGTGCGCGCCGCACAGCTCGACATGGACGCGGCCCTGACATCCGGCGCCCAGGGGATCGAGGAGGACGTGGCCTTCCATATGGCGGTCGCGGAGGCGACCGGGAACCGCTTCTTCGTCGCCACGCTGGCCGCCGTGTCCGAACACATGCGCTTCGGCATCAGGCTGACGCGCGAGCTGACGCATGTGAAGCTGCGCGACCGCATGCCGCGGCTGATCGCCGAACACGCCCGTATCCGCACCGCCATGGAGAACCGCGACGCGGAGGCCGCGCGCGCGGCCATGCACGATCACCTGACCAGCGGCATCCGCCGGCTGTTCGGGAGCTGATCCGCGCGGATCAGGCGAGCAGGCAGGCCGCCGCCTGGCCGGGCCAATCCTCGCGCAATTGTGGGTCGGTCTCGGCGCAGACCGGCTGGGCCATCGGGCAGCGTGTGCGGAAGCGGCATCCCGAGGGCAGGTTGGCGGGGCTGGGCGGTTCGCCCTCCAGCGCGAAATTGTCCGTCACGCGCGCGCCCCCGATCTTCGGGATCGCGGACAGAAGCGAGCGCGTATAGGGATGGCGCGGCGTTTCGAAGATCGCCTCCGCCGTGCCGATCTCCACGATCCGGCCCAGATACATCACCGCGACCCGGTCGCTGATCATCCGCACCACCGACAGGTCGTGCGAGATGAACAGATAGGTCAGGTCGAACTGCTGCCGCAGGTCGAGCAGCAGGGTCAGGATCGTGGCCTGGACGGACACGTCGAGTCCGGAGGTCGGCTCGTCCAGGATCAGCACGCTCGGCTTCAGTGTCAGGATGCGGGCAAGGCCCACGCGCCGCTGCTGGCCGCCGCTGATCTCGTGCGGATACAGGTCGAGATGGCCTTCCGGCAGCCCGACCGCGCGCAGGATCTCCCGCACCCGGGTGGTGGCGGCGTCGCCCTTGAGGTTCTCGTGGATGGTCAGCGGCTCGCGCAGCGATGCGCCGATCGACCAGCGCGGATCGAGCGAGGCGCCCGGGTCCTGGTAGCAATACTGCAGATGCCGCCGCAGCGCCCGGCTCTGATGCGGCTTCATCGCGGCGATGTCCGCGCCTTCGAACACCACGCGGCCGGCGCTGGGCTGGTGGATGCCCATCAGCGTCTTGCCAAGCGTGGACTTGCCGCAGCCGGATTCCCCGACGATGCCGAGGATTTCGCCCTTCCGTACCGTCAGCGACACGTCGTCCAGCGCCTTCAGCCAGCCGGTCCGCCGCTTCCAGACATTGCGGATCGGGAAATACTTCCGCAGCGTCTCGACTTCGAGGATGGGAGTCTCGCTCATGCCGCGCGCGACTCCTGCATCGGCCGGTAGCAGCGGACGAGATGCTGCGCCCCCATGGCGGTGGGCGATGGCCGCACGCTCCGGCATTCCTCGACGGCCCGGTCGCAGCGCGGGTTGAAGCGGCATCCGGGCGGCGGCGTGATCAGGCCCGGAATCTCGCCCGGGATGCCGCTTATCGCATCGCGCGTGGTGGGCAGGCTTGCCAGCAGGCGCGTGGTGTAGGGATGGCTCGGGCGGCCGAAGAACGCCGCCACCGGCGCGCTTTCGACATCCTGCCCCGCATACATCACCGTGATGCGGTCGCAGATCTCATAGGTCGTGCCGAGATCGTGGGTGGTGAACAGCACCGCGACCCCGCTGCGGCGTGCAAGCGATTTGAGCAGGGTGAGGATCTGCGCCTGCACCGTCACGTCCAGCGCGGTGGTCGGCTCATCCGCGATCACCAGCTTGGGGCCCGGCAGCAGCGCCATGGCGATCATCAGCCGCTGGCGCTGGCCGCCGGACAGTTCGTGCGGATATTTGCGCAGGATGCTTTCGGGGTTTGGCAGTTGCACCAGATGGAGCAGTTCCAGCACGCGTTCGCGGTCCCGCCGCCTGCGGGCACGGCCGGAGACACCCTCGGCGCGCAGCGGCGACTTCCACCGCATCAGGTCGCCGATCTGCGTGCCGATGGTGAAGACCGGGTTGAAGGAGTTGAACGGGTCCTGCGGGATGTAGGTGATCTGCCGGCCGCGGATATCCCCGGCGAGCCGCCCTTCGTCGAGGCGCAGCAGGTCCTGGCCCTCGAACAGGATCTCCCCCGCCGCGATGCGCGCCGCATTCGCCGGCAGGATGCCGAGGATCGACCGCGCGAGCGTGGTCTTGCCGCAGCCGGATTCGCCGACGAGGCCCATGATCTCACCGGGCCGGATCGCGAGATCGACACCGTCGAGCACCTGCGCCAGCCCGGCATCGGTCGCGAAACCGACGCGCAGCCCCTGCACGCGCACCAGATCACCGTCCACGCCGCGCGCTCCGTCTCAGCCGCGGGTCGAGCGCATCGCGCAGCCCGTCCCCCACCAGGTTGAACCCCATCACCACCAGGAAGATGGCGAGGCCGGGGAAGGCCGCGTACCACCAGGCCATGGGCAGGAACTCACGCGACTCCGCGATGGTCCGCCCCCATTCCGGCGTCGGCGGCGGCGGACCGAGGCCGAGGAAGCCCAGCGTGGCCGCCGTCAGGATCGTGCCGCCCATGCCGATCGTGGTGCGCACGATGATGGAGGAGGAGATGTTGGGCAGGATGTGCAGCAGCATCACCCGCCAGGGCGAGGCGCCGAGTGCCACGGCCGCCTCCACGAACACTTCCTTCCGGCAGGTCCGCGTCTCCGCGTACACGAGCCGCGCCCAGAACGGCCAGTAGGTCGCCGACAGCGCAAGGATCACGTTCTCGATCGACGGGCCCAGCGTCTGCGCGATGGCGATGGCGAGCACGATCTGCGGCACCGCCAGGAAGATGTCGGAGGTGCGCATCAGCAGGTCGCTGGCGATGCCGTCGAAATACCCGGCCACCAGGCCGATCGGTACGCCGATCAGGACCGCGACCGCGATCGCCGTGACTGCGATGGTGATGGTGATGCGCGCGCCGAACAGCAGCCGGCTGTAGATGTCGCTGCCCATGCGGTCGGTGCCGAGCCAGTTCTCCGCGCCCGGCGGATGCAGCCGCTGCGCGGTGTGGAACTCACTCACGTCCCCCGGATGGGTCGCGAGCACCGGGGCCAGGATCGCCACCAGCACCAGCAGCGCCAGCAGGATCACGCCCAGCAGGGTCGAACGGTCCTCGGCCAGCTTGCGCAGGATGAACAGGAAGCGGGCCATGGCTCAGCGCGACTCGCGCGGATCGATCATGCCGTGGGCGATGTCGATCAGCAGGTTGATCACGATGAACGCGGTGCCGATCACCAGCGTGAATCCCATCACCGCGTTGTAGTCCGAGTTGAGGATGGAGTTGACCGCGAAGGTGCCGAGGCCGGGCCAGTCGAACACCGCCTCCACCACCACCGCGCCTGCGATCAGCACGCCGAACACGAGGCCGATCTGCGTGACGGTTCCGATCAGCGCGTTGCGCAGGATGTATTTCCAGACGATCTGCCGGCGCGGAAATCCCATCGCCGTCTCATAGAGCACGTAGTCGCTCTGCACCGCGTTCAGCACGCCCGCGCGGGTGAAGCGCACGATGGTCGCGGCCGCGGGGATGGCGAGCGTGACGACCGGCAGGATCAGGTGGTGCAGCGCGTCCAGGAAGATCTCCATGTCGCCGAGCAGCAGCGCGTCGATCAGGAAGAAGCCGGTGATCGGCTCCGGCCCCCAGCCATCGATGCGGCCATGCAGCGGCGTCCAGCCGAAATTCATCGAGAACTGAAGCTGCAGCAGGATCGCCAGCCAGAAGCTCGCGATGGCGAGGCCGGCGATGGTGACGACACGCAGCAGGTGGTCGGCCACCGAATTGCGGTGAAGCGCTGCGACCACGCCCACCGGGATGCCGACCGCGGTCGCGACCAGGACGGTGATGAGGGTCAGCTCCAGCGTCGCGGGAAGACGGTCCAGAAGGTCCTCCGCGATGGGGCGGCCGGTGTAGATGCTGGTGCCCAGATCGCCGTGCAGCACGGAGCCGATATAGCGGATGAACTGGATGTGCAGCGGCTGATCGAAGCCCAGCTCGGCGCGCAGCCGCGCGATAGTCTCCGGGTTCGCGTTCTCGCCGGCCATGAACGCGACCGGATCGGCCGGCACGATGTGCGAGATCACGAACACGATGGCGAGCAGGCCCAGCACCGTGGGCACGAACCACAGCAGACGGTTGACCACCAGGACGAGGATGTTCACGCGCTGCGCCCCCTCGCAGGACGCAGCACGGCCGCGGCAGGGATCAAGCCAGGCTCAGCCAGCGCATTTCCTGCCCGTCGCCGATCGGGCAGAAGCGCACGCCCTTCACGTTCTTGCGGAACGGCCCGTACCACTTCGTGTTGTGCACGAAGAGTCCGGCCGCCTCCTCCACGATGATGCGGGAGGCTTCCTCGTACAGCGGCGCGCGGACGGCCTGATCGGTCGCAGCCAGCGCCTGGCTCAGCAGCGCGTCCACCTTCTCGTTGCGGTAGAAGCTGAAATTGCCGCGGGCGAAGCGCCGCCCGTCATACATCTCGCCCGGCCAGTTGTGCGGATCGGCGTAGTAGGTGCTGCGCCAGAGGAACAGGATGTCGTACATCTGCGCCTCGTCCCGCTGCTTGGCGGAGGTGACGGGGAACGGCTCGTTCAGCAGCTTGGTCTGCACGCCGATCTTGTTCAGCCCGTTCTGCAGCAGCGCCGCCGCCTGCATGGACTGCTCGTAGCCGATCATGCCGGCGATGGTGATCTCGCGCAGCGGCTCCTTCACCAGCGACAGATGGTGCTTGGCCTTGTCCAGATCGTAGGTGTAGCCGGTGACGTCCTTCGGGCAGCCCCACATCGGGTTGGGGATGGGGGATGGGTTGCGCACCACCGATCCGCCCAGGATGTCGTTGATCCAGCCGTCGTAGTCGAAGGCGTAGTTGATCGCCTTGCGGAAGTTGATGTCGCTCATCGGCGCGCGGCGGTTGTGGATGGCCGCGTAGAACAGGCGCGTCGACTCCGCCTCCATGACGTTCATGTTGGCATCGCCCTGCAGCCGCTTGATCTGGTCCTGCGGCATGTAGGGGTCGGTCCCCTGGAAGTCGCCGCGGATCAGGCCGAGAACACGGCTGTTCACCTCCGCCACGTAGCGGAAGTCGATCTCCTCCAGCGCCGGGCCGGGCCAGCCCAGGAAATGGTCCGGGAACCGCCGCGCCAGGAAGCCGCGCGCCGGGTCGAAGCGCCGCAACGTGTAGGAGCCTGATCCGGCATCGTTGCGGGCAAGCCAGGCCGCACCCCAGTCGCCGTTGCGCTCGTTCTTCTTCACCAGCGCGCTGTTCACGACATAGATATCGTGCGTGGCAGCGATGAAGATCGCGGACGGTTCCTTGAGGTTGAAGACGACGGTGTGCTTGTCCGGCGCCTGGGTGGACCCGGGCTCCACCATGGGCGAGAGCAGGCCGTAGGCGCCCTGCTTCAGGGCCAGGATGCGCTCCATCGAATAGACCACGTCGGCGGAGGTCAGCTCGGCCCCGTCGTGGAACTTCACGCCCTGGCGCAGCTTGAACGTGTAGCGCTTGCCACCGTCCGAGATCTCATAGCTCTCGGCCAGCCAGGGCGCGATCTTCGGCGGGTTGTCCAGCCAGCGCATCAGGCTGTCGTATATGTTCAGGCGGTAAGCGACCCGGCCCACGTCGAAAGTCTGGTGCGGGTCCATCGTGTCGAAGGCGCTGCCGTTGGCGAAGACGATCTGGCTGCGCGGCTGGGCGGCAAGCTGGCCCGTGCCGGACAGCAGCCCGGCTGCGGCCACCGTACCACCCAGCAGGGCGCGGCGGCGCAAGTCCATCGTCGAAGAATCGTCCATCTTGTTTGTCCCCAGGCCCCAGGCGGTCACGCCCCGATGGATGCGACACTAAGCGTGGCGACGGGCCGGCGTAAATCCTTACCGTTGGATCAGGCTGATCCAACGCATCGGCCGATCAGGCCGAAGCTGACGCAGCCCCCGGGAGGCATGGCGCAGTCCGCCGCGGTCGGCCAACATGGGGCGTCATCACGTCGCAGAAGGTCCGATGCAATACACTTACGGGAGCACCGCCTCCAGCCAGGACGCCATCATCATCCGCGTGGCGGGACGATGAGCACCGAACGCAAGGTCGCCGTCGTCACCGGCGGCGCGCGCGGGATCGGGCGCGGTTGCGTGCATGCGCTCGCCGATCGCGGCTTCGACATCGTGCTTGTCGATCTGCTGCTGCCGGAAATGCAGCGCACCGAGGCGGAGGTCGTGGAGAAGGGACGCAAGGCGCTGTGCCTGCAGGCCGATGTCGCCGATCACGGACGCGCCAAGGAAGTCGCCGCCACGGTCAAGGACCGGTTCGGGCGCTGCGACGTCCTGGTCAACGACGCGGGCGCGGGCAACCCCACCGGCATCCTCGAGATCACCGAGGAAGCCTTCGACCGCACCATCGCGGTCAACCTGAAGTCCTGCTTCAACTACATCCAGGCCTTCGCGCCGATGATGCTGGCGCAGGGCGGCGGCCGGATCGTCAGCATGTCGTCGCTGAACGCCTATACCGGCGGCGTGACCAGTGCGGTGTCCCGCTTCTCCTACGCCGCGGCGAAGGCGGGGATCATCGGCATGACCAAGGCGCTGGCCAAGGAACTCGGCCCCACCATCGCCATCAACGCGGTCTGCCCCGGCATCATCGAGACCGAGCGCGGCAACAGCCTGACCAAGAGCCGCGGCCCGGTCCTGGCGCAGAAGATCGCGCTGGAACGGCTCGGCACACCCGCCGACGTCGCCCAGCTCGTCGCCTTCCTCGCCACGGCGGAGCCGAACTTCATCACCGGGCAGGCCATCGTCATCGACGGCTTCCAGTGGGAAATCTGAGCGGGCGGACAGCAAGGGAAACGCGAATGTCCAACGAAGTCACCGCCCAGCTTGCCCCGACCGGCGTGCTGCGCGCGGGCATCAACATGAGCAACTTCCTGCTCGTGAACGGGCGCAGCGCCGCCGGCGACCCGGCCGGCGTTTCGCCCAGCATGGCGCAGGCCATCGCGGACCGGCTCGGCGTGCCGGTCCGCTACGTGCCCTATGCGAATCCCGGCCTGCTCGCGGATGCCGCCGACAAAGGCGAATGGGATATCGGCCTGATCGGCGCGGAGCCGCAGCGCGCCGAGAAGATCGCCTTCACCGCCGCCTATGCGGAGATCGAGGCGACCTACCTGGTGCCGGCCGGGTCCGCCATCACCGCGCTGGAGGAGGTCGATCGCCCCGGCATCCGCATCTCCGTCGCCGCACGATCGGCCTACGGGCTCTGGCTGGAACGCAATATCCGCCACGCGACGCTGGTCCTGTCGGACGGGCTGGACGGGTCCTTCAAGCGCTTCGTCGCGGACGGGCTGGACGTGCTGGCCGGGTTACGCCCGCGCCTTCTGGCCGATGCCGAAGCCCTGCCCGGCTCGCGCATCCTGGATGGGCGCTTCTCCGCCGTGCAGCAGGCGGTCGGCACCCCACGCGGCAACGCGGCGGGCGCGGCCTTCCTCGCCGAATTCGTCGAGGAGGCGAAGGCGTCCGGCCTCGTCGCGAAGCTGATCGCCCAGCACAAGGTGCAGGGCCTGTCGGTGGCGCCGCCGGGCTGATACCAACGCCCCCCATTCGCTGACCTGTCCGTTCCGTCCCCTCTCCCGGCCAGCGGGAGAGGGAGAGGGAGAGTTTGACCAGTCCCCATCAGTCAGCCGAACATCGCCGCGCGGGCGGCAGCGTCCTGCATCAACGCGGGCATGGGGCCGGTCCAGACGATGCGCCCCTTCTCGATCACCGCGGCGCGGTCGGCGATGCGGGCGGCGAAGTGCAGGTTCTGCTCCGCCAGCAGGATGCCCACGCCTGCCTCCTTCAGCGCGCGGATCGCATCCGCCATCTGCGCGACGATCACGGGCGCCAGGCCCTCGCTCGGCTCATCCAGCAGGATGAGCTGCGGATTGCCCATCAGCGTGCGCGCGATGGCGAGCATCTGCTGCTCGCCGCCGCTCATCCGCCCGCCCGGCCGGTCGCGCATCAGGCCGAGATTCGGGAACACGCCGAACAGCCGCTTCTCCGTCCACGCGGCCAGCCCCGGCACCGCGCGGCGGCGGCCGACCTCCAGGTTCTCGGCGACGGTCAGGTCCGTGAAGATGCGCCGGTCCTCCGGCACGTAGCCGAGGCCGAGCCGCGCGATGCGGTAGGGCGGCAGGCCGCGGACATCAGCACCGTTCACCCGGATGCGGCCGGCGGTGGGCGCGACCAGCCCCATGATCGCCTTCAGCGTGGTCGATTTCCCCGCGCCGTTGCGGCCGGCCAGCACCAGCACTTCCCCGCGCGCGACCGACAGGGACACGCCGCGCAGGATCTGCGCGCGGCCATAGGATGCCGTCATCCCGTCCACCGCCAGCATCACGCGGCCCCGCCCAGATAGACCTCACGCACCCGCGCGTTGGCCCGGATATCCGCCGGCGCGCCGGCGGCGATCAGCTCTCCGCGGGCGAGCACCAGCACGCGGTCGGACGCGCCGAACACGACATCCATGTCGTGCTCGGTGAACAGCACCGCGAGGCCGCGGCTGGTGGCGAGCCGGCGGACCAGCGCCATCAGCGCGACGCGCTCCGCCGGGGCCATGCCGGCCGTGGGCTCATCCATCAGCAGCAGGCGCGGCGCGTTGGCGAGCGCCATCGCCAGCTCCAGCCGCTTGAGATCGCCATAGGCAAGCTCGCCCGCCGCGCGGCCGGCCTGCTCCAGCATGCCGGTCTCGGCCAGCAGCGTCTCCGCCTTGGCGCGGAACAGACCCCGCGCCGCGCGCCACAGGCCCCAGCTTCGTCCCGCATGCGCCGCCAGCGCGGTCTGCACGTTCTCCTCCACGGTCATGGAGGCGAAGGTGGCCGTGATCTGGAAGGTCCGGCCCACCCCGCGCCGCCAGACCTCACGCGGGGGCAGGCCGGTGATCTCTCCGCCGCACAGCGTCACCATGCCGGCATCGGGGCGGAGCTGGCCGTTGAGCATGTTGAAGCAGGTGGACTTGCCCGCGCCGTTGGGGCCGATCAGGGCCAGCATCTCCCCCGACGCCACGGCGAAGGACACGCCGCGCACGGCCTGCACGCCGCCGAACGCCTTGCTCAACCCCTCCGCCACCAGCACGCTCATGCCGCGTCCCGCCGCGGCCACAGGCGCTGCGCCGCCCCGGCGATGCCCTGCGGGAACGCGAGCACCAGCAGCACGATCACAAGGCCGAGCGCGAAACGCCAGTATCCGGTCGCGCGCAGCAGCGCGTCATACAGGCCGGTATAGGCCAGCGCGCCGATCACCGGCCCCGCCATCGTCTGCACGCCGCCCAGCAGCACCATCACCAGCGCGTCCACCGATTTGGGGATGCTGATATAGGTGGGGAACACGCTGCCCTTGGCATAGGCGTAGAACGCGCCCGCGAGGCCGGCCGCAGCCCCCGCGAGCGCGAAGGCCGCGGCGCGCAGGCGATAGACCGGCAGGCCGATCGCCTCCGCCCGCAGCGCCGAATCGCGGCTGGCGCGCAGCGCGTAGCCGAAGGGCGCGTACAGCACGCGGCGCAGCAGCAGCGCGCCGCCCAGGCACAGCAGCAGCGCGAGCCAGTAGAGTGCTTCCGGCGTCGCGGCCCACTCGGAGGGGCGGATGCCGAGCACGCCGTTGTCGCCCCCGGTGACGGACACGCTCTGGAACGCCGCGGCCCAGGCGATCTGCGCGAAGGCGAGCGTGAGCATGGCGAGATACACGCCCGCGAGCCGTACGACGACCAGCGCGACCGCGAGCGCCGCGGTCCCCGCGAGCAGCGGGCCGAGCAGCAGCCCGGCCACCATTGGCAGCGCCAGCCCCTGCGCCGCCCAGGCCGCGCCATAGGCGCCGATCCCGAACCACGCGGCGTGGCCGAAGCTCGGCATGCCGCCCGGCCCCATCATCACGTGCAGCGAGGCGGCGAACAGGACGAAGACCAGCGCCTCGGTCGCGACCGACAGCGCATAGGGGCCCGCATAGGCCGGCAGCGCCACGGCAGCGGCCAGCAGCACGGCTCCGAGCGCGACCAGCGCGGGCGGCGCCGGGCGTATCGGGGCGAAGCTTTCGCCCGGACCGCGCGCCAGGGCCAGCGGCCTGCCCAGCAGCCCGTGCGGCCGCAGCACCAGCACCACCGCCATGATCGCGAACACCATCACCAGCGTGGCCTTCGGAAGGATCAGGAGGCCGAAGCCCTGCAACACCGCGATCAGCAGCGCGGCGAGATAGGCGCCGGTCACGCTGCCCATCCCGCCGACCACCACGACGACGAAGGCCTCGGCGATCAGCGACAGGTCCATGTGCAGGTTGGCGGACCCGGACGGCAGCATCAGCGCCCCGCCCAGCCCCGCGAGACACGCGCCGAGGAAGAAGACCGAGGTGAACAGCAGCCGTTCGTTCACGCCCAGCGCGCCGACCATCTCCCGGTCCTGGGTCGCGGCCCGGACCAGCGTGCCCCAGCGCGTGCGCGACAGCAGCAGCCACAGCAGCAACAGCACCACCGGCCCGACCGCGATCAGGATCAGGTCGAAACGCGGAAAGCGTTCGTCGGCGATGGCCACGCTCGCGCGCAGCCATGGCGGGCGGGGGATCGTCCGTTCCTCCGCGCCCCAGATCGCCAGTGCGACGTCCTGGACCATCAGCACCACGCCGAACGTGGCGAGGAGCTGGAAGAGTTCCGGTGCGCGGTAGATGCGGCGCAGCAGCACGAATTCGATGACGACGCCGACCACGCCGGTCGCGAGTGCCGCGCCCAGGATGCCGAGCACGAACCACCCAGGCTCGCGCGGCAGTTCGGACAGGATGCTCCAGGCGAGGTAGGCCCCCAGCATGGTCAGGCTGCCATGGGCGAAGTTCACGATGCGGGTGACGCCGAAAACCAGCGTCAGCCCGCTCGCGACCAGGAACAGCGACGAGGCGCTGGCCAGCCCCGTCAGAAGCTGAACGAGGACGAAATCCAAGGCCGCGTCACGTGGCGGAAGCCGGGCGGAGCTTCCGCACTTCCGCGTCCGGCGGCAGGTAGTCGCCGCCATTGGCATAGCGCCAGTCCACCATCACGCCCTTGCCGTCCTTCAGCGCCGTGCGGCCGACAAAGGCGCCGAGCGTGCTCTGGTTGTCGATGGCGCGATAGGCGACGGGACCGACGGGGCTTTCGAAGGTCGCGCCCTTGAACCCGTCCGCCATGGCCTCGGTCTCGACCGAACCGGACTTGGCGATGCCCGCCGCGATGGACTGGATCGTGGCGTAGCCGACGATCGAGCCCAGGCGCGGATAGTCGTTGAACTTGGCGCGATAGGCCTCGACGAAGGCGGTGTGCGCCGGGGTCCCGATATCCGCCCAGGGATAGCCGGTGACGATCCAGCCTTCCGGTGTCTCATCCCCCAGCGGGTCGAGATACTCGGGCTCGCCCGTCAGCATGGAGACCACGGCGCGGCCTTCGAACAATCCGCGCGTGTTGCCCTGGCGGACGAAGGCGGTGAGGTCGGGGCCGAAGGTGACGTTGAAGATCGCATCCGGCCGCGCCTGGGCCACGGCCTGCACCGTCGCACCCGCGTCGATGCGCCCCAGCGCCGGCCATTGCTCCGCCACGAATTCCACGTCGGGACGCCTGGCGGACAGAAGCTGCTTGAACCACTTCACCGCGGACTGGCCGTATTCGTAGTTGGGCGACACGCAGGCCCAGCGCTTGGCCGGCAGCTTCGCCGCTTCCTCCACCAGCATCGCGGCCTGCATGTAGGTGGAAGGCCGCAGGCGGAAGCAGTAGCGGTGCCCCTTCTCCCACACCAGCGCATCGGTCAGCGGTTCGGCGCCGACGAACAGGCGCTTGCGGGCCAGCGCCACGTCGCTGACCGCGAGCCCGACATTGGACAGATAGGTGCCGGTCAGCAGATCGACCTTGGCATCGTCCAGCAGCTCACCCGCGAAGCGCACCGCATCCTGCGGCTTGCCGGCATCGTCGCGGGAGATGACTTCCAGCCTGCGGCCAAGCACGCCGCCCTTGGCGTTGATCTGCTCGACGGCCAACTGCCATCCGCTGCGGTATGGCAGGGTGAAGGAGGGGATGGCGGTGTAGGAGTTGATCTCGCCGATGCGGATCGGCTGCGTGCCCTGCGCGCGCGCGAGCGCGGGTGCGGCGAGCGTTGCGGCCAGGACGCCGCGGCGTGTGATGGTCATGATCTGCCCCTGTCATGCCGCGGGGACGCCGCGGCGCATCCTTGCCTTCAGTTAGGCTCGCCGCGAGCATAACACCCCGACGGACCCCGGTTCACGTGGACCGGACACATGATGGCAGGTTCGGCGCGCGGGACCAGCCCCGCCATGCGTCCGGCACGCGCCGCATTTCCCTTACTATCTTACTATCTTACGATCTTACCATCTTACCGGGCTCCGCCTGAGAGGCCCGGACGCCGCGGCCGGCCGATGGCGAAATAATCAATAAGTTCTCACCTCGATCAACCCCCGCGGCACTCGGGCGCAAGCGGATCCCGGCGTCATCCGGACGCGACGGGCTCCAGTTTCGAGAACTCGAACACCTCCGGCACGTGACCGGTATGGGCGAAGAAACGCAGCAGCCCGTCCGGCGGGATCGCCGTGGTCATGGAATTGATCAGCGGGTGGTAGTGCAGCAGCGCGTGGCCGCGCAGCATGTCCGCGTCCAGCACCAGCCGCACCTGCCGCGCCGTGTCGTTGACCAGCGCGAAGGGCGTGACCGATCCGGGCGTGACGCCGAGCAGGGCGAACAGCTCCTCCGGCGTGCCGAAGGACAGCCTGCCGGTGCCGAGCGCGCGGCCGAACGGCCCCATGGGCACGCGCAGATCCGCGTCCACCACGGCGAGGATGAAGCGGCCGTCGCGCGTGCGCAGGAACAGCGACTTGCAGTGCCCGCCCGGCATGGCGGCATGCAGATGCCGCCCGGCCTCGACGGTGAAGATCGGTTCGTGGTGATGCGTGGTGACCGCGATGCCCAGCCGGTCGAGCAGGGCGAGCAGCTCGTCGGGCGTCGCGTGACTCTCCCTCTCCCCCGCCGGGGGAGAGGGAGAGCAAGCAGGCGGCTGCGTCAGCCCTTCAGCGCCTTGACCATGGTGGAGCCCAGCGCCGCGGGGCTTTCCGCGACATGGATGCCGGCAAGGCGCATCGCCTCGAACTTCGCCGCAGCCGTGTCCTTGCCGCCGGAGATCACGGCCCCCGCGTGGCCCATGCGGCGGCCCGGCGGGGCGGTCGCACCCGCGATGAAGCCGACGGTCGGCTTCTTCACCTTGTTCTTGGCGATGAACTCGGCCGCGTCGATCTCGCTCTGGCCGCCGATCTCCCCGATCATGATGATCGACTCGGTCTCGGGGTCGGCCAGGAACATCTCCAGCACCTCGATGAAGTCGGTGCCCTTCACCGGGTCGCCGCCGATACCCACGCAGCTCGACTGGCCGAGGCCTGCGGCCGTGGTCTGCGCCACCGCCTCATAGGTCAGCGTGCCGGAGCGGCTGACGATGCCGACCTTGCCGCGGCGATGGATGTGGCCCGGCATGATGCCGATCTTGCAGGCGTCCGGCGTGATCACGCCCGGGCAGTTCGGCCCGATCAGACGGGAGGCGGAGCCCGACAGCGCGCGCTTCACCTTGATCATGTCCAGCACCGGGATGCCCTCGGTGATGCAGACGATCAGGGGCAGGCCGGCGTCGATCGCCTCCAGGATCGCATCCGCCGCAAACGGCGGCGGCACGTAGATGGCGGACGCATTCGCGCCCGTCGCCGCGACCGCCTCGGCCACCGTGTCGAACACCGGCAGGTCGAGGTGCCTGGACCCGCCCTTGCCCGGCGTCACGCCGCCCAGCACCTTGGTGCCGTAGGCGATGGCCTGCTCCGAATGGAACGTGCCCTGCGCACCCGTGAAGCCCTGGGTGATGACCTTGGTGTTCTGATCGACCAGGATCGCCATTACGCGGCCTCCTTCACGGCCTTGACCACCTTCTCGGCGGCGTCGGCGAGGTTGTCGGCGGAGACGATCGGCAGGCCGGACTTGGCCAGGATCTGCTTGCCCAGCTCCACGTTGGTGCCTTCCAGGCGCACCACCAGCGGCACGTTCAGGCTCACCTCGCGGGCCGCCGCGACCACGCCTTCGGCGATCACGTCGCAGCGCATGATGCCGCCGAAGATGTTGACCAGGATCCCTTCGACGTTCGGGTCGGACAGGATGATCTTGAAGGCGGCCGTCACCCGCTCCTTGGTGGCGCCACCGCCCACGTCGAGGAAGTTGGCCGGCGAGCCGCCATAGAGCTGGATGATGTCCATGGTCGCCATGGCGAGGCCGGCGCCGTTGACCATGCAGCCGATGGTGCCGTCGAGCGCGACGTAGTTCAGGTCGAACTTGCGCGCCTCAAGCTCCTTCGGGTCCTCCTCGCTCTCGTCGCGCAGCTTGTCGAGATCGGGGTGCCGGTACAGCGCGTTGTCGTCGAAGTTCACCTTGGCATCGAGCGCGACCACATCGCCCGCGCCGGTCACGACCAGCGGGTTGATCTCGACGATGCCGCAATCCAGCTCGACGAAGGCGCGGTACATCGCGGTCACGAACTTGGCGAAGGAGCCGACCTGCTTGGCGTTCAGGCCCAGCCCGAAGCCCAGCCGCCGGGCATGGAAGCCGGAGATGCCGGTCGCCGGATCGACCGCGACGCGCAGGATCTTCTCGGGGTGGTTCTCGGCGACCTCCTCGATCTCCATGCCGCCCTCGGTCGAGGCGAGGATGGTGATGCGGGAGGTGGCGCGATCGACCAGAAGGCTCAGATACAGCTCGCGGGCGATGTCGCAGCCGGCCTCGACATAGATGCGCTGGACCTTCTTGCCGGCAGGGCCGGTCTGCTTGGTCACCAGCACCTTGCCGAGCATGGCGCCAGCGGCGGTGCGCACCTCGTCGATGGACTTGGCCAGCCGCACGCCGCCCTTGCCCTGCGGATCCTCGGCGAAGTGTCCCGCGCCACGCCCGCCGGCATGGATCTGCGACTTCACCACATACACAGGCCCGGGCAGCTTCTTCGCGGCCTCGACCGCCTCATCCGGGGTCCAGGCGACATAGCCGTCGAGCACGGCCACGCCGTACTTCCGCAGCAATTCCTTCGCCTGGTATTCATGGATGTTCACGCGATGCCTCCTTTGGCCGCGAAGCGGGCGGCCTTGATCCGGTTCCAGGCAATAATGGTCATGAATCCCGCGGATCGCGCGGCGGGGCGCATGGCCCCGCCCGCCGTCTCCGCCATCCGGCGCCGCAGCGCCGGGTGATCGGCGCGTGCGGCCGCCATGTCAGCCGACCAGCTTCTTCGAAGCCTCGATCAGCTCGCGGACCGCGCCGCAGGACTTGTCGAAGGCCGCCTGCTCGTCGGCGTTCAGCTTGATCTCGACGATCCGCTCCACGCCGCCCGCGCCGATCACCACCGGCACGCCGACATAGAGGTCCTTCACGCCGTACTGCCCGGTCAGCCAGGCGGCAGCCGGCAGGACGCGCTTCTTGTCCTTCAGATACGCCTCCGCCATGGCGATGGCCGAGGCCGCCGGGGCGTAGAAGGCGGAGCCACGCTCCAGCAGCTTCACGATCTCGCCGCCGCCATTGGCGGTCCGGGCGACGATCGCGTCGATCTTCTCCTGCGTGGTCCAGCCCATCTGGATCAGGTCGGGCACCGGGATGCCGGCCACCGTGGAATAGCGGGTCAGCGGCACCATCGTGTCGCCATGGCCGCCGAGCACGAAGGCGGTCACGTCCTCGACGCTGACATTGAACTCATGCGCCAGGAACAGGCGGAAGCGCGAGGAATCCAGCACGCCGGCCATGCCGACGACCTTCTCGGGCTTCAGGCCGGATTTCTGCTGCATCACCCACACCATCGCATCGAGCGGGTTGGTGATGACGATGACGAAGGCATCCGGCGCGTAGGTCTTGATGCCCTCGGCCACCTGGGCGATCACGCCCGCGTTCTTGCCGATCAGGTCATCGCGGCTCATCCCCGGGGTGCGGGGGAAGCCGGCGGTCACGATCACCACATCCGCGCCCTTGATCGCGGCGTAGTCCGATCCACCGACCATCAGGCTGTCGAACCCATCGACGGGGCCGGACTGCATGATGTCCAGCGCCTTGCCGGCGGCAACACCGCCGAACACGTCGAACAGCACGACGTCGCCCAGCTCTTTCAATCCGACGAGATGGGCCAGCGTGCCGCCGATATTGCCGGCGCCCACGAGCGCGATCTTGCTGCGTGCCATAAGGACCCTTCCGAGGCGTGGAGGTGACCGCCCATAGACCCTACGCTGCGCTGCGGCAAGGCGGGGCGAATCGGCTGCCCGCGCCCTCAGGCCGGGGGCAGCGGTGCGACGGGACGGGGTCGGCCGTCGCTGTCCAGCGCGACGAAGGTGAAGGTCGCCTCCGTCACCCGCATGTGGCGGTCCGAATCCCGCGGCCGGCGCCAGGCGGAAATGCGGAACTTCATGCTGGTGCGGCCCACGGACAGCAACTCGGTCCAGACCGTCACCTCGTCGCCGACCCGGACCGGATGGAGGAACGTCATCCCGTCCACGGCCACCGTCGCGGTGCGGCCGCGCGCCAGCCGCGCGGCGGCCCAGCCGCCGGCGAGGTCCATCTGGCTCATCAGCCAGCCGCCGAAGATGTCGCCGTTCGGGTTGGTGTCGGCCGGCATCGCGACGGTGCGGATGGCGGGCTCCCCCGTCGGCGGGACGGTGGGCTCGGACGCGGTCATGGCTGGGGTCCCGGAAAGCAGCAGATCTTCGACGCAAGCAGTATAGTGTACGAATTAATCACGTGCGGACGTTCCAAGACAGTCCCGCTACAGTCAAGACGTAGCTTAATCGGGGACTTAGCACGTCCATCCGGGCGGATGGAGACGAACGCGGCTGTTCCCCGCCTCGCGAATCGTCATATACTGCCGGTTGTATGACTGGCGCGCTCACGCTTCGCACCAGGCTCCTGATCGTTTTTGTTGTCGTCGGGCTGCCGGCGGCGGGGATCTGGTGGCTGACCCAGACACGCATCGCCAGCAACTTGGCCGTGGCGTCGCGCGACATTGACACCGACCTTGCCGCCATCGCCCGCAGCCGCCGCATCGCGGCCGATTTCGCCGAACTGGAACAGACGACACCGGACGGTGCGGCGCTGGACGCATTTCGCGCCGCGCTCGAAGCCGACCTTGATGATGCGGCGCGCGACGCGTCCCTCACCGTGCGGGACGCGGCCGAAGCGGCGAGGGACGCATTCGCGCGATGGATGCAGAACTACGCCGCGGCGCCGCGCGGCGGCACCCCCGCGCTGACGGATGCCGCCGCGCGCACGCGGGCCGCGATCGACACGCTGGCCGACCGCATCACCCAGGATGCGCTGCGCCGCCGCCGCGAGGCGGTGGAGACGACGCGGTGGCTGACGCTGCTCAACCTGACCAGCATCGGCTGCGCGTTCCTGCTGGGCGGCGCGGGCGTGCTGATCGTCTGCCGCTGGCAGCGGCGGCGCATCGCGGAAGCGGCGGCGGCGGCCACCGCCATCGCGGGCGGCCGCCTCTCGACACCCATTCCCCAGGGCGGGACGGACGAATTCGGCCGGCTGCTGGCGGCGATGACCGCCATGCGCGACAGCATCCGCGGCATGATGGCGCGCGAGATCGCGCAACGGCGCTCCGCGCAGATGCGGCTCGTGGACGCGATGGAAGGATCGAACGAAGGCATTCTTCTGTTCGACGCCGCAGGCGGCCTGCTCCTCGCCAACCGGCAGGCACGCTCCTTCCTCGCGGGGATGGAGGCGCAGCTGCAGCCGGGCATGCGCTTCGCCGACCTCGTCGCGGCCGCGTCCGCCCGGGGGCTGGATCTGCGGGCGGAGGAGACGCGGCTGGCCAGCGGCCGGTGGATGCGTATCGCGCGCAGCCCGACGCGCGAAGGCGGCACGGTCGCGATCCTGTCCGACATCACCGCGCTGAAGCGGCGCGAGGCGGAACTGCAGGAGACGAATTTCCGTCTCGACGCCGCACTCGGCAACATGGCGCAGGGATTGTGCCTGTTCGGCGCGGACCGCAGGCTGCTGACCGCGAACCGCCGCTTTGCCGAGATCCTGGGCGTGGACCCCGACGCGCTGCCGCCCGGCCTGCCGCTGGAGGATCTCGAACGTCTTGCCCAGTCCTGCGGCGCGCCGTCGGAACTCATCCACGGCGATCTCGACCAGGATATCCTGGCCTTCGCCGCCGGTGAGGGCCCGATCCTCCGCCAGCACCAGACGCGGGATGGGCGGACCATCGCGGTGGCGCGCAAGCCGATGCGCGGCGGCGGCTGGCTTGCGACCTACGAGGACGTGACCGACCACCGCCGGGCCGAGGCCCGGATCGCCTATCTCGCCCGGCACGACTCGCTGACCGGGCTGCCCAACCGGGGCGAGTTCCTCGCCCGGCTGGAACAGGCGATCGCGCTGCTGGGCCGCGACATGGGTTCGGCCGTGTTCTGTCTCGACATCAACCAGTTCAAGGCGATCAACGACACGTTCGGCCACCATGCCGGCGACCGGCTGCTGCGCGAGGCCGCCGACCGCATCGCCGCCTGCGTGCGCGAGACCGATGCCGTGGCCCGGCTGGACAGCGACGAGTTCGCCATCCTCCAGATGGGCGTGGAGCGGCCCGAGGATGCGGAGGCGTTCGCCCGCCGCCTCGGCGCGGTCCTGTCCGAGCCATTCGATATCGACGGCAGCGCGGTGGAGATCAGCGCCTGTATCGGCGTCGCGCTGGCCGGCGCGGACGGCGCGCATCCGGACGTGCTGCTCAAGCACGCCGATCTTGCGCTGCAGCGCGCCAAGGCGGACGGACGCGGCGCCTGGCGGTTCTTCGAGATCGGCATGGACGCCCGCCTCCAGGAGCGCCGGGCCCTGGAAGCGGAACTGCGCCGCGCGGTCATCGCCGGGGTGCTGGAACTGCACTACCAGCCGCTGGTCGAGATCCGTCACGGCCGCACGGTGGGGTTCGAGGCGCTGCTGCGCTGGCCGCACCCCGAGCGCGGGATGATCGCGCCTTCCATCTTCATCCCGCTGGCCGAGGAGATGGGGCTGATCACGCAGATCGGCGAAGGGGCGATCCGCCGCGCGACGCAGGAGGCGGCCGAATGGCCGGACGGGCTGAAGGTCGCGGTGAACGTCTCGCCCGCCCAGTTCCGCAGCCCGCGCCTCGTCAGCGCCGTGGCCGAGGCGCTGGAGGCGAGCGGCCTGCCCGCCACGCGCCTGGAACTGGAGATCACCGAAAGCGTCCTGCTGCACGACAACGAGGCAACGCTCGACACGCTGCACCAGCTCAAGGGACTCGGTGTGCGCATCTCGCTGGATGATTTCGGCACCGGCTATTCATCGCTGAGCTATCTGCGCAGCTTCCCCTTCGACAAGATCAAGATCGACCAGTCCTTCGTGCGCGACCTGCCGACCAAGTCGGGCAGTCGCGCGATCGTGCGCGCCGTCTCCAGCCTTGGGCAGAGCCTGGGCATGAGCACCACCGCCGAAGGCGTCGAAAGCGTGGAGCAGCTTGAGCGTCTCGCCGCCGAAGGCTGCGTCGAGGCGCAGGGCTATCTGTTCAGCCCGCCCGTCCCCGCCGCGGAGATCAGCGCGGTGATCGAACGAATCAATACGCGCTGGCGGCTTCTGGTCTGCTGAAACATCGCCGCGTGCCCGGCGTCTTTGTGGCGCGTCCGGGAAATGCTCTAGAGAGGGCCCATGGCAGCGGAACGGAAGACGATGCGGCCGGTCATGCTTGTGGTGCTGGACGGCTGGGGCTGGCGGCAGGAGATCGCCGACAACGCCGTGCGGCAGGCGGATACGCCCAATTTCGATACGTTGTGGCGCGACTGCCCGCACGCCTTCCTGCGCACCTCCGGCCTCGATGTCGGCCTGCCGGACGGACAGATGGGCAATTCGGAGGTCGGGCATCTCAACCTGGGCGCAGGCCGGGTGGTGATGCAGGACCTGCCGCGCATCGATGCCGCCATCGATGACGGCTCGCTCGCGCGCAATCCGGCGCTTGGCGCGCTGATCGCGCAGGCGCGGGCCGGCACGGGCGTGGTGCATCTGGCCGGGCTGATCTCGCCGGGCGGGGTGCATGCGCATCAGCGCCATGCCGTGGCGCTGGCCCATATCCTGGCCAAGGCGGGCTGCACCGTGCGGCTCCACCTGTTCACCGACGGGCGCGACACGCCGCCGCAGGGGGCTTCCGGCTATCTCGCCGAAGTCCTCGCCGCCCTGCCCGAATCCGCCAGGGTCGCGAGCGTCTGCGGCCGCTACTACGCCATGGACCGCGACAACCGCTGGGACCGGGTGGAGCGCGCGTGGCGCGCCATCGCGCTCGGCGAAGGCCCGCGCTTCGCCGATGCCCCCTCGGTCGTCGATGCCGGCTACGGGGCCGGCGTGACCGATGAGTTCATCATCCCCGCCACGGTGGGCGACTATGCCGGGATCGCGGACGGGGACTGCCTGCTGTGCTTCAACTTCCGTGCCGACCGGGTGCGGGAGATCCTGGCCGCGCTGGTCGATCCGGACTTTACCGGCTTCTCCCGGCCGCGCATGCCGCGTCTCGCCGCCGCCGCGGGCATGACCCAGTATTCGGCCGCGCTCGACAAGCTGCTCGCCACGCTGTTCCCGCCGCAGACCATGGACAACATCCTGGGCGCGGTCGTCGCGGCCGCCGGCAAGCGCCAGTTGCGGATGGCGGAGACCGAGAAGTACCCGCACGTCACCTACTTCCTGAACGGCGGCGAGGAGACGCCCTATCCGGGCGAGGACCGGATCATGGTCCCGTCCCCCAAGGTCGCGACCTACGACCTGCAGCCCGAGATGTCGGCGCCGGAGCTGACCGACAAGGCGGTCGCGGCGATCGAATCCGGCACCTACGACCTGATCGTGCTGAACTTCGCCAATGCCGACATGGTCGGCCACACCGGCAGCCTGCCGGCCGCGATCAAGGCGGTGGAGACGGTGGATGCCGGGCTTGGCCGCATCGCGGCCGCGATCCGCAAGGCGGGCGGCGCGCTGCTGGTCACCGCCGACCACGGCAACGCCGAGATGATGCGCGATCCTGCCACGGGCGGGCCGCATACCGCGCATACGACGAACCCGGTCCCGGTGCTGCTGTCGGGCGGACCGGCGGGCGCGACTTTGACCGACGGCAGGCTTGCGGATGTGGCGCCCACGCTGCTTGCCCTGCTCGGCCTGGAACAGCCGGACGAGATGACGGGCCACGCCCTGATCCGCGGCGATGCCGCGCATGCCGCCTAGGCGCGGCACCACACGCAGCAGGGTTCACTGCGCCCGGCTACGCCTGGCCGTGCTCGCCCTGGTCCTGGCGGCGCCGTCGGTCCTGGCGCAGGCCCCCACCCCGCAGGCGCTGGACCGCGCCGAACGCGAACGCGCGGCGCAGGCCCAGGCGGCGCGCGAAGCCGCCGCCCGGCTGCGCGAGGCCGAGGCCGCCCGCCAGCGCGCCCGCGCCGAACGCGACGCGGCGTCGGAACGTCTGCGCAAGGCCGAGGAGCAGACCGAGGCGATCGCCGCCCGCATCGAGGCACTGGCCGACCGCCATCGCAAGGCCGAGGCAGAGCTGGCCCGCCGCGCGGCGGCACTCGCGCCGCTGCTGCCGATGATCCAGCGCCTTTCCCTGTATCCGGCCGAGACCCTGCTCGCCGTTCCCGCCCCGCCCGAGGACACGATGACCGGGCTTTCGCTGCTGCGCGCGATGACCCGGCACCTCGCCACCGAAGCCGCCGCGATCCGCGCCGAGCAGGCGGAGCTGGCCACGCTGTCCGGCGAGCTTGAGACCGAACAGACCGCGCTGACCGCGGCACTGGAGGCCCAGCGCGCGCGGGGCGAGGAGCTTGACCGCGCGGTCGCCGCCGCCGACGCCGACCGCGACCAGGCCGAGCAGGACGCCGAGACAGCCGCCCGCAACGCCGCCGCCGCGGCCGAGCGGGCCGCGGATCTGCGCCAGGCCATCGCCCGGATCGAGGCAGAGCGCGCCGCCGCCGCGCGCCGCGCCCGGGCCGAAGCCGCCCGCGCCGCCCGCGAACGCCGCACGGCGGACGCCGCCGCCGCACGCCGCCGGGCCGAGGCGGCGGCGCGTCCATCGGGCCCCGGGCTGCAGCGCGGACGCACGCTCGCCCTGCCCGTTGCCGGCCGGATCGCGGTGGGATTCGGGGACCGGACCCCGGACGGCGCCGCCCAGGGAATCGCCTGGCAGGCGGCACCCCGGGCCCGGGTACGCGCCCCCTGCGCCGGCCGCGTGATGTATGCGGGCCCTTTCCGATCATATGGCGCGCTGTTGATCGTGGATTGTGGCGGCGGATACCATATCGTGCTTTCTGGGCTCGACCGGCTTGATGCGCGTGTCGGCGCCTCCCTGGCGGCCGGGGCGCCGGTGGGCGCGATGGGTGATTGGAACCCACGCACCACGGGGCCGAGACCGCGACTGATGATGGAGCTTCGCCAACACGGACGCCCGATCGATCCGGGCCCCTGGCTTTCCGCGAGAGGATAGTTCGCCGATGCGCTTCCGTTCTGCCCTGCTGGTTGGAGCCGCTTTCGGCCTCGGCCTCGCCGCGTCCCCGTACATGTCGCATGTCGGCGACCGCCTCGGCTTCACCGCCTGGGCGCAGGAAGGCGGCCGCGCCGAGACCTACCGGCTGCTCAACCTCTTCGGTGACGTGTTCGAGCGCATCCGTGCCGAATACGTCGAGCCCGTGAACGACCGCGAGGTGATCGAGGCCGCGATCAACGGCATGCTCACCAGCCTCGACCCGCATTCCTCCTACATGAACGCGCGCAGCTTCCGCGACATGCAGGTGCAGACCCGCGGCGAGTTCGGCGGCCTGGGCATCGAGGTCACGCAGGAGAACGGCTACATCAAGGTGATCTCGCCGATCGACGATACGCCGGCCTTCCGCGCGGGGGTGAAGGCGGGCGACCTGATCATCGCGCTCGACGGCCAGACCGTGCAGGGCCTGACCTTGAACGAGGCGGTGGAGAAGATGCGCGGCGCACCGCGCAGCGAGATCAAGCTGACGATCCGCCGCGAAGGCACCGAGACGCCGATCAACCTGACGCTCGCCCGCGATGTGATCCGTATCCAGGTGGTGCGCTCCCGGCTGGAGGGCGGCGACGTCGCCTATATCCGCGTGACCAGCTTCAACGAGCAGACCGAAACCGCGATGCGCCGGGCGATCCAGCATCTCAAGTCGCAGGCGGGCAACAACCTCAAGGGGATCGTGCTCGACCTGCGCAACAATCCCGGCGGGCTGCTCGACCAGGCGGTGCAGGTCTCCGACGACCTGCTGGAGCAGGGCGAGATCGTCTCCACCCGTGCCCGCCGCCCCGAGGATGCCCAGCGCTGGAACGCCAAGGCCGGCGACATCACCGGCGGGCTGCCCCTGGTCGTGCTGATCAACGGCGGGTCGGCCAGCGCGTCGGAAATCGTGGCCGGCGCGTTGCAGGACCATCACCGCGCGATCCTGGTCGGCCAGCGCTCCTTCGGCAAAGGCAGCGTGCAGACCGTGATGCCGCTGCCGGGCAACGGCGCGATCCGGCTGACCACGGCGCGCTACTACACGCCATCCGGCCGCTCCATCCAGGGCACCGGCATCACCCCGGATATCGAGGTGGTGCCGTCCCGCGAGGAGCCCACGCCGCGCTTCGGGCCGGAACGCGAGGCTGACCTGCGCCACAGCCTGCGCAACGAAGGTGGGACGCCGCCCCAGACCAACCTGCCGCGTACCGATCTGCCGCCGGTGGCCAAGAACATCCAGCGCCTGCCGCCGGAGAGCTTCCCCGCCTTCGATCCGGCCAAGCCGGAGACGGACTGGCAGCTCAACCAGGCGCTGATGCTGGTGCGCGGCATGGCCACACAGCGACGCGCCAGCGCGAACTAAGCCCCTTGCGCACTGCCGGGTCGGCCGTTCCGGCCCCCAGCCGCGCCCGGCGCTTCCTGCTCCGCTTCTGGGGCGTGCTGATCCTCCTTGCGAGCGCGGGGGCCGCCGTGCTCCAGGTGGTGGGGCCGCCGCCCGCCGCGCCGGAACCCGCGGCGGCATCGGCCCCCCCGCCGTCATCGGTCCCGGTCCCTGGCCCTGCCGGAGCACCGGCCGCCGCCACCGCCACGCCCCCGGCAGCGGCCACGTCCGGCGACCCGCTGCTCGAAGCCGGACCATACGGGATGCTGCCCCGGATCGGCCCGGACGGCCGCACGCCGATCCGTGCCTATGGCCGCGCCTTCGACCGCAACGACACGCGCCCGCGCATCGGGCTTGCCGTGGCGGGGATCGGCCTGTCCGATTCGACGACGGAGGAGGTGATGGCGACCCTGCCCAGGCCGGTCGCGCTGATCATCTCCCCCTACGCGCCGGATCCGGCCCGGACCGCGGGTGCCGCGCGCGCGGCCGGGTTCGAGTTGCTCGCGGGCCTGCCGATGGAACCGGCCAATTTCCCGCTCAACGATCCCGGCCCGCGTGCCCTGCTGACCGGCGCGCCGGATGCGGCAAATGCCGACCGCCTGTCCTGGGCGCTGTCGCGCTTCACTGGCTATGTCGGCGTCAGTGCGGCCATCGGCGGCGCGCTGCGCGGCGAGCGTTACGCCGCCATGCCCCAGTTGCTCGGCCAGTTGCAGGAGGAGATCGCCGCACGTGGCCTGCTCTACCTGGACCCCCGCCCGGGGCAGCCCGCGCCCGCCCGCGCCTGGGGCCGCAGCGTCGATCTGATCCTGGATGAGCCGGGCGGCGTCCGCAGCCTGATCGAGGAGCGACTGCAACGGCTCGAAGCCCTCGCCAGGGAGCATGGCAGCGCCATGGCGCTCGCCGCCCAGCCCTCGCCCACGCTGGTCAGCGCGGTCGCCGGCTGGGCCGCCGGGCTGGAGGCGCGCGGCGCGGTCCTCGCCCCCATTTCCGCCCTGATCGTCAAGCCCCAGGAAGCCGCACGATGATGACCCTGCCCTACCGGCCGAATGTCGGCGCGGTGCTGTTCGCGCGCGACGGCCGTGTGCTGGTCGCGCGCCGGGCGGACATGCCCAATGCCGAAGGCCCCGCCGGCGGCTGGCAACTGCCGCAGGGCGGCATGGACGAAGGCGAGGACCCGCGCGCGGCGGTGCTGCGGGAGCTGGCCGAGGAGATCGGCACCGACAAGGCCGAGATCCTGGGCGAACATCCGGACTGGCTGACCTACGACCTGCCGCCCGAGCTGATCGGCGTGGCGCTGAAGGGCCGCTGGCGCGGGCAGAAGCAGAAATGGTTCGCGCTGCGCTTCACCGGCACGGATGCCGACATCCGGCTGGACGCCGACCCGCACCCGGAGTTCGACGCCTGGCGCTGGACGGACCTGGCCGGCATTCCGGCGCTGGCGGTCGCGTTCAAGCGGCCGATCTACGAGGTGCTGGCACGCGACTTCGCGCACTTCGCGCGGCCGGTCCCGTAGCGCGGGCCCGGCGCCGGACGCTCCGCTTCGCCGGCATCACAGCCCAGCATCCACCCGCGTTGCGAATACATGCGGCCTGCGCAACGAGGCCGCATGAACCCTGTTCCGCCGCCAGCGCAGCCGCAAACGTCCGGCGATGTCACGACCGGGATCGGCATCATGCTGGTCGGCATGCTGCTGTTCGCGGCCAACGACGCGCTTGCGAAATGGCTGGTCGGCGGCTTCCTGCTCGGCCAGGTCCTCGTGCTCCGCTCGCTGGCCGGGCTCGCCTGCGTCGCGCCGTTCCTGCTGCGCCCGGGCGGCGCCCCGTTCCGCCGCATGCGCCGGCCATGGCTGCAGCTTGTCCGCGCCCTGCTCTCCGCGCTGGATGTGGCGCTGTTCTACCGCGCGCTGCGCGACCTGCCGCTCGCGGACGCGATCGCGATCTACATGGCCGCACCGATCTACGTGACCGCGGTCTCGCCCTTCCTGCTCGGCGAGCGGGTGGGCTGGCGGCGGTGGACGGCGGTGGGGATCGGCTTCGTGGGCGTATTGCTCGCACTCGGGCCGGGCCTCGCCGGACCCAGCATCGGCCTGGTCTGTGCCGTGATCGGCAGCTTCGCCTATGCGCTGTACCTGGTCGCCACGCGCGCGCTCGCCGGCACGCATGCGACGACGCTGGCGGCGACCCAGCTCGCGGCCGCGCTGGCCGTCGGGGCGGTGATGGTGGCGGCGCAAGGCTGGGCCGCGGCGGGGCCGATCGAACTGCTGCTGCTGGCAATGCTCGGCGTCGGCTCGCTCGCCGGCCATGTCTGCGTCAACCGCGCATTGCGGCTCGCCCCCGCCTCGATCGTGGTGCCCTATCAGTACACGTCGATCGTCTGGGGGGTCGCCTTCGGCGCCGCGTTCTTCGGCGAGGTGATGGATACGCGGATGGCGGCCGGAACCGCGCTGATCATCGGCGCCGGACTGTTCATCTTCCTGCGCGAGCAGCAATTGCGCCGGCACGGGCTGCGATAGGGGTTTCTTGCCGCTGGCGCTGAAGCCTGCCCCGGCCCGCACCCCCGCCCGGCCACCCAACGACAGTATGCTGGCTTGGGTGGCCGGGCGGGGGTGCGGGCCGGGGCAGGCTGATCGAAGATCGATACGACGCCTCAGCGCCGCGCGAAGGTCACCACCAGCACGTCGCGATGCGCGGGCAGCGCGGGGTCGAGCGGGCGGACCGGGGTCACGCCATGCGCCACGCGATGATCGTCCACCAGTGCCGCGTCCAGCGGTTCGGCCAGGGTGAAGCTGCCAAGCGTGGTGCCGTCCAGCGCGTGGATGGTGGTGGTGCCCTCGGCGATGTTGGTCCGCGCGACCATCAGCACCAGCACATGGTCCACGCCGTCGCGATGCGCGCCTTCGGGCGTGGGCTTGCCGGCGCTGTCGGGCCGCGCCTCGATGCGGAACTGGTGGATCTCGATCTTCCAGTTCCGCGCGCCGGACTGCGCCTCGAACAGCTTGCGGCAGAAGGCGAGGATGCCCCGCAGCGCCGCGCCATCGCCAATTTCGGGCAGCACCGGGTCGAACCAGCGCTGGATGCCGCCGTTCAGCGCGTTGTAGTCGCGGCTCTGCCAGTGCGGCTGATGCGCGTCGCGCCGGATGGGCCCGTCCGGATCGGCCAGGAACACGGCGTGGCGGCGGCGGCGGTAGCGGCCGCCATCGGCCATGTAGGTATCAAGGCCGAGATCGTCCCAGCTCGCCGCGAATGCGTCCCAGCCGGGCAGGACGCCATAGGGCGACAGTGCCGCGCGCATCGTCGCGGCCGGCGCATGGACGAAGCCCTGGTCGATGAGGGCGGTGCTGAGTTCGGCGAACGGATCGGCGCGCATTCTTGCAGGCTATCCGACTTTCATCCGCCGGCATCGGTCCGCCTGCGCGTCGCGGCCCCAGTCCAACGGCCGGCCCGGCAGGCCGCCGCGTCAGGCGGCGGTCGCGCGGGGTGCGTTCTCGTTGGCGGCCGTGGCCGCGCCCAGCCGCTGCTTGTAGCGCCGCCGCCGGTATTGCAGCAGTTTCCAGGACCCACGCGTCGCGAGGCCGGAGATGCGCCCGTGCGGCTCCAGCCCCACGGCCTTGAAGATCATGCCCACGCCGCGCTGGATGTGGCGGTAGCGGTAGTAGCCCATGGCGCGGCCCATGTAGTTGGCGAGGCAGCGTTCGTGCGCGTAGGCGAGCGATTCGGGCTCGTTGCCGCAGTGATAGGCGTAGGCGAGTTCGTCGTCCTCGGTCTCCCCCACGCGGCCGAGCGCGATGCGCAGCCGTTGCAGGAAGGACAGGTTCTCGCGGCCCAGGTAGCGGCGCATGTGGTCGTAAAACAGCTTGAAGTGCCGGTACTCGTCGGCCGCGATCTGTTTGCAGACCGCCTTCAGCACCGGCTCCTCCGTCGCCTCGCCCAGCGCGGTGTAGTAGCTGGAGGTGCCGGTCTCCACGATGCAGCGGGATATCAGCTCCCCCGTGCGGCTGCCGCGGATCGAGGCATCGGCCTTGGTGTCGATCTTGTAGCCGGCACGATAGCGGGCGAAGGCGGCGCGGAAGTCCCAGCCGGGATCGGCGAGCGCGGCCCAGCGGCCCAGCGCCTCGCCATGCTGGTTCTCCTCCACCGCCCAGTTCAGGGCGGCCGCCTTGAAGTCCGGATCGTCACGGAAGACGTTGCAGAGATACTCGGAATAGTCGTCGGCGTTGCGCTCGACCATCGCCGCGGCCTTGATCAGCGGCACCACCGATGGATCGACCCGGGACGGGTCGAACTGGGTCCAGTCAAGATCTTCGATCCGCCAATGCTTCATGATGCGGCCGGCCATGCCTCCGGGGAAAAAGGCGCGAACGTCTTCAACCGGCGGACGCCGCGACCGAGTCGCACCACCGGTTACGCATCAATGTCTGGGGATTTGTGCGCGCCGGCGCAACCCTGCCGGGGCGTTACGCCGCTTCCGCGACCCGTTCCATGACCTGCGCGGCCTGAAGCCTGGCCATGGCCGCATCCAGCGCGGATGGCGCAGCACCGGCCTTGGCCGCGGAGTCGTAGTCCGCCTGGGCATCAGCCACGCGGCGCGTGGCCTCGGCGCGGGAGACCTCGGCCACCGGAACCGCCTCGTCGGCCAGCACCGTGCACCGGTCCGGCGTCACCTCGGCGAAGCCGCCCGCGACGAAGAGCCGGTCGGTGACCTGCGCATCCTCGTAGATCTCGATCAGTCCGCCGCGCAGCGTGACCAGCACCGGCGCATGGCCGGGCAACACGCCGATATCGCCTTCGGCCGCCGGGATCACCGCCATGGTCACGTCGCGGGACAGCAGCAGCCGTTCCGGCGAGACGATTTCGAGCTTGGTCCTGCCGGGCATGGGATCAGGCCGCCTGCTTCAGGCTCTCGCCCTTCTTCACCGCCTCTTCGATCGTGCCGACCATGTAGAAGGCCGCCTCGGGCAGGTGATCGTACTCGCCGGCCACGATCGCCTTGAAGCCCTTGATCGTGTCCTGCAGTTCGACGAAGGCGCCGGGCTGGCCGGTGAAGACCTCGGCGACGTGGAAGGGCTGCGACAGGAAACGCTGGATCTTGCGCGCGCGGGCCACGATCAGCTTGTCCTCTTCCGACAGCTCGTCCATGCCCAGGATCGCGATGATGTCCTGCAGCGACTTGTAGGTCTGCAGGATGCGCTGCACGTCGCGCGCCACCTGATAGTGCTCCTCCCCCACGATGCGCGGGTCGAGCGAGCGGGAGGTGGAGTCGAGCGGGTCCACCGCCGGGTAGATGCCGATCTCCGTCAGCGCGCGGGACAGCACGGTGGTGGCGTCCAGATGCGCGAAGGAGGTGGCAGGCGCGGGGTCGGTCAGGTCGTCGGCCGGCACGTAGATCGCCTGCACCGAGGTGATCGACCCCTTCTTGGTGGAGGTGATCCGCTCCTGCAGCGCGCCCATGTCGGTGGCCAGCGTCGGCTGGTAGCCCACCGCGGAGGGGATGCGGCCCAGCAGCGCGGACACTTCGGCACCCGCCTGGGTGAAGCGGAAGATGTTGTCCACGAAGAACAGCACGTCCTGGCCCTCGGCGTCGCGGAAGTATTCGGCGACGGTCAGGCCCGACAGCGCCACGCGCGCACGCGCACCCGGCGGCTCGTTCATCTGGCCGTACACCAGCGCGGCCTTGGAACCTGCCTCATCGAGCTTGATGACGCCCGATTCGATCATCTCGTGGTAGAGGTCGTTGCCCTCGCGCGTCCGCTCGCCAACGCCCGCGAACACGGAATAGCCGCCGTGCTTCTTCGCGACGTTGTTGATCAGCTCCATGATCGTGACGGTCTTGCCCACGCCGGCGCCGCCGAACAGGCCGATCTTGCCGCCCTTGAGGTAGGGGGCGAGCAGGTCGATGACCTTGATGCCGGTGATCAGGATCTCGGCCGAGGTGGCCTGCTCCTCGAAGGACGGCGCCTGGCGGTGGATCGGGTAGTGGTCCACGGCATCGACCGGACCGCGCTCGTCGATCGGCTCACCGATCACGTTCAGGATGCGGCCCAGCGTGCCGGGGCCCACGGGCACCGCGATCGGCTTGCCGGTGTCCACGGCTTCCATGCCGCGGGTCAGCCCGTCGGTGCTGTCCATGGCGATACAGCGCACGGTGCGCTCGCCCAGCTCCTGCGCCACTTCCAGGATCAGCGTCCGGTCGCCGGCCTTGACCGTGAGCGCATTCAGGATGAACGGCAGCTCGCCTTCGAACTGCACGTCCACGACCGCGCCAAGCACCTGGCTGATCCGGCCGACATTGTTGCTCGCCATCGTCCTGCTCCTGCCGCTCAGACCGCCTCGGCGCCCGAGATGATCTCGATAAGTTCTTTGGTGATGTTCGCCTGACGCGTCCGGTTATAGGTCAGCGTCAGCCGGTTGATCATGTCGCCCGCGTTGCGGGTCGCGTTGTCCATCGCCGTCATGCGCGCGCCCTGCTCGCCGGCGATGCTTTCCAGCAGCGCGCGGTAGATCTGCACCGCAAGGTTGCGCGGCAGCAGCGTCTCCAGGATCGCTTCCTCGGACGGCTCGAACTCGTAGAGCGCGCGCGTACCGGGCTGCGCGTTCTCGTTCGCGGCGGGCAGCGTGGCCGGGATCAGCTGCTGCTCGGTCGCGATCTGGGTGATCACGTTCTGGAATCGGTTGTAGATCAGCGTGCAGACGTCGAACTCGCCCGCCTCCAGCTTCTCCGCGATCGTCCGGGCGATCGATTCCGCGTCCGAGAACTCGACCGACTTGCGGCCGACGAAGTTCACGTCCCCGATGATGCGGGATGCGTATTCGCGGCGCAGGAAGTCGCGCCCCTTGCGGCCGACCGCCAGCACCTTGACCGTCTTGCCCTGGGATTCGAGCCGCCGGATGGCGGCGCGCGCGAGACGGCCGGCATTGGTGTTGAACGCCCCGGCCAGGCCGCGGTCGGCGGTCAGCACCACCAGCAGGTGCACATCGTCCTTGCCGGTGCCTGCCAGCAGCTTCGGCGCGCCGGGCGATCCCGCGACGGCGGCACCGAGCGAGGCGAGCATCCGTTCCATGCGCTCGGCATACGGCCGCGCGGCCTCGGCACGCGTCTGGGCGCGCTTCAGCTTCGCGGCCGCCACCATCTTCATGGCGGAAGTGATCTTACGCGTGGACTTGACGGAGTTGATCCGCGTCCGGAGCGCCTTGAGGCTCGCCATCGACGATGTCCGTCCCTAGGCGAAGGTCTTGGCGAAGTTGTCGAGGAAGGCGACCAGCTTCTCCTCGGTCTCCTTCTTGATCTCGCGATCGTTGCGGATCGCGGCCAGCAGCTCCGGCGCGGTGGACTTGATGGAGGCGAGCATCTGCCCCTCGTACTTCGTCACCGCATCGGTCGGGATCGCATCCAGGTAGCCGCGCGTGCCGGCGAAGATCGACACCACCTGCTCCTCCACCGGCAGCGGCGAATACTGCGGCTGCTTCAGCAGCTCCGTCAGGCGCGCGCCGCGGGCGAGCAGCTTCTGCGTGGAGGCGTCGAGGTCGGAGGCGAACTGCGCGAAGGCCGCCATCTCGCGGTACTGCGCCAGCTCCAGCTTGATGCGGCCGGCCACCTGCTTCATCGCCTTGATCTGCGCCGCCGAGCCCACGCGGGACACCGACAGGCCGACATTGATGGCCGGACGGATGCCTTTGAAGAACAGCTCCGTCTCCAGGAAGATCTGGCCGTCGGTGATGGAGATGACGTTGGTCGGGATGTAGGCCGACACGTCGCCCGCCTGCGTCTCGATCATCGGCAGCGCGGTCAGGCTGCCCTTGCCGTGCGCGTCCGACATCTTGGCCGCGCGCTCGAGCAGCCGCGAATGCAGGTAGAACACGTCGCCCGGATACGCCTCGCGTCCCGGCGGACGGCGCAGCAGCAGCGACATCTGGCGGTAGGCGACGGCCTGCTTGGACAGATCGTCGTACACGATCAGCGCGTGCATGCCGTTGTCGCGGAACCACTCGCCCATCGCGCAGCCCGAATAGGGGGCGAGGAACTGCAGCGGCGCCGGGTCGGACGCGGTCGCGGCAACGACGATCGTGTATTCGAGCGCGCCGTTCTCCTCCAGCGTGCGCACGAGCTGCGCGACGGTGGAACGCTTCTGCCCGATGGCGACGTAGATGCAGTAGAGCTTCTTGTGCTCGTCATCGCCCGCGGCGGCGTTGACCGCCTTCTGGTTGATGATCGTGTCGAGCACCACGGCCGACTTGCCGGTCTGGCGGTCGCCGATGATCAGCTCGCGCTGACCGCGGCCGATCGGCACCAGGGCGTCGATCGCCTTCAGCCCGGTCTGCATCGGCTCGTGCACGCCCTTGCGGGGGATGATGCCGGGCGCCTTCACCTCGGCGAGGCGCCGTTCCGTGAACTGGATCGGCCCCTTGCCGTCGATCGGGTTGCCCAGGCCATCGACCACGCGGCCCAGCAGGCCCTTGCCCACCGGTACGTCCACGATGGTGCCGGTGCGGGTGACAGTGTCGCCCTCGCGGACGGAGGTGTCGTCGCCGAAGATGACGACGCCGACATTGTCGTTCTCGAGGTTCAGCGCCATGCCCTTGAGGCCGGCACCGGGGAATTCCACCAGCTCGCCCGCCATGACGTTGGCGAGGCCGAAGACGCGGGCGATGCCGTCACCGACCGACAGGACCTGGCCGGTCTCGGCGACGTTGGCTTCCTGATCGAAACCCGCGATCTGCTGCTTCAGGATCTCCGAGATCTCAGCGGGGCGGATCTCCATCAGGCGGCTCCCTTCATGGCGTAGGTCAGGCGCTGCAAGCGCGACCGGAGGCTCGTGTCATACAGGCGCGCGCCGATCTTGAGCACGAGACCGCCCAGAAGCGAGGGGTCCACGCGCTCGGCGAGGCGCACATTCGGATATCCGGCTTCGGTCAGCCGGGCGGAAAGCTGTGTCCGCTGCAGGTCGGTCAGCGGGTGGGCGGTCGCGACCTCGGCCGTCACCACGCCGCGGCGGGCGGCGAGCAGGGCGGCGAAGGCGGAAACGAAGCGCGGCAGGGCGGACAGGCGGCGGTTGGCCGCCACCACGCCCACGAAATTGCGCACCGCCGTCGAGAAGCCCTGGGCCTCCAGCGCGGCGAGCGCTGCCTTGCGCTGCTGCGCCGCGTCGATCAGCGGGGTCTCGATCAGGCGGCGGAAATCCGCGCTCTCCTCGATCAGCTTGCCGAGCGATTCGATCTCGCCCGCCACCTGGTCGAGCGCGCCCGTTTCCTCGGCGAAGGCATAGAGGGCGGAGGCATAGCGGTGCTCAAGGCCCCCGCTTCCCGCCAGCGTCATGGTCTGGGCAGTCTCTGCCGCCACGGTCCCGTCCCGGTCTGGGGCCGCATTGCGCGGCCATGGAAAACCGCCGCGGCACCCTTGCGGATGCGCGGCGCGGGGCACCTAGCATGGGGTCCGGAGGCAGGCAACACGATGCTGCGCCGCGGGAACGGTCACGGATCGTGCAGATGTGACGTTCTGCAACGAAGCGGACAGCCCGCGGAAACCTGTGTGCCGCTATTTGAGCGGCATGCGCGCACGTTTCCTTGCCCTGCTCCTGGTCGCCGCCGCGGCCGGCGGACTGCTTTTCGCCTACCGGGCCCCCGCCAATCAGGTGTCGGGGCCGGCCGCCCCGCCGCCGGTGCCCGTCGCCACCGGGACGGTCGCGGTCGGCGCGGTACCGGTGCAGGTGGCGGCGAACGGCACGGTCCAGCCGGTGGCCACCGTCGCCGTCCGCGCACGGGTGGACGGGCAGATCGAGGAGGTCGCGGTGCGGGAAGGCGCCGACGTCAAGGCGGGCGACCTGCTGTTCCGCCTGGACACCAGCCTGATCCGCACCACGATGCAGCAGCTTGAGGCCAACCTGGAGCGGGACCGTGCCCAGCTCGCCCAGGCCCAGGCGGACGCGGCGCGCTATGCGAGCCTGGTCCGCACCGGCGCCGGCGCCCGGCAGCAGGCCGACCAGACCCGGTCCCAGGCGCTCGCACTCGCCGCCACCGTCAAGGCGGACGAGGCGCAGATCGCCCAGACCCAGGTCACGCTCTCCTATTCCGAGATCCGCGCCGAGATCGACGGCCGGCTGGGGGCGATCCCGCTCAAGGCCGGCAACTATGTCCGCGCCGCGGACGGGACCGTGCTGACCACGATCACCCGGATCGACCCGATCCAGGTGCAGTTCGCCGTGCCGGAACGCTACCTGCCGGACCTGCGGGCAGCACAGCAGGCGGGGACCGCCCGGGTGCGCGTGCGCATCGCCGACAGCCACGAGCCCGAGATCGAGGGCAGGCTCGTGTTCCTGGACAGCCAGGTCGATGCCACCACCGGCACGATCACGCTGAAGGGTGAGTTCGCCAATGGCGACCGCCGGCTGTGGCCGGGCCAGTACGTCAACGTCACGCTGATCCTGCGCGACGATCCGGGCACCATCACCGTGCCGGTCGCCGGCGTGCAGCTCGGCCAGACCGGCAACCAGGTCTTCGTGATCGGGCCGGACGGCGCGGCACGGCGGCGCAAGGTGACGCTGGTCCGCATCCTGGGTGACCGCGCGGTCGTCACCGGCGATCTGCAGGCCGGGCAGAAGGTGGTGACGGACGGGGTGCAGCTGCTCGCGGACGGCACCCGAACCGTGGACCGCACCGCGCCGCAGGCGCGGCCATGACCCTCGCCGAGATCTGCATCCGCCGCCCGGTGATGACGGGCCTGCTGGCCGTCGCGGCGGTGCTGGCAGGTGCGCTCGGCTACACGCAGCTTCCCGTCGCCGCCATCCCGCGGGTCGATTTCCCGGTCATCTCCGTCTCCGCCCAGCTTCCCGGCGCCTCCCCCGAGACCATGGCGAGTTCGGTCGCGCTGCCGCTGGAACGCCAGCTCTCCACCATCGCGGGGATCGATGAGATGTCCTCCGTCAGCGGGCAGGGCACGACGCAGATCACCGTGCAGTTCGCGCTGACCCGCGACATCGACGCCGCGGCGGTGGACGTGCAGGCCGCGCTGAGCCGCGCACAGCGCCAGCTTCCCGATGAGATGACGGAGCCGCCGTCCTACCGGAAGTCCAACCCGGCGGACGCGCCCGTGATCCTGCTGACACTGTCGGGCGGGGACGTGCCGCTGTCGAAGCTGAACGACGTGGCGGACACGATCGTCGCCCCGGAACTGTCGCGCATCCAGGGCGTGGCCCAGGTCGTCACCTACGGCGCGCAGCAATTCGCGGTGCGCATCGGGCTGGACCCGGACCGGATCGCCGCGCGCGGGCTGGGCTTCGACGAGGTGCAGAACGCGGTCGCGGCCGCCAATTCCAACACGCCGGTCGGCACGCTGTCGGGCACGCGCCAGCAGCTTACCCTGCGCGCCAACGACCAGATGACCAACGCGGCCGAGTTCTCGCGCCTCGTCGTCGCCGGCAAGCCCGACGCACCGGTGCGGCTGGGCGATGTCGCGACCGTGGTGGACGGGGTGGAGAACGACCGCATCGCCTCCTGGCGGGACGGCAAGCGCGCGCTGGTGCTCGCGGTGCAGCGCCAGCCGGACGCGAACACGGTGGATGTGGTGGATGCCGTGCGCGCCGCCCTGCCGCGGCTGACCGCGGCCCTGCCGCCGGGGGCGCAGATCGGCGTGCTGCTTGACCGTTCCGCCTCGATCCGGGCCGCGGTCAGCGACGTGCAGCACCACCTGGTCATCGCCATCGGCCTCGTGACGCTGGTGATCTTCCTGTTCCTGCGCCGGCTGCGCGCCACGCTGATCCCGACGGTCGCGGTGCCGATCAGCCTCGCCGTCACGTTCGGGCTGATGTTCGCCTTCGGCTACGGGCTCGACAACGTGACACTGCTCGGGCTGACGCTGGCCGTGGGGCTCGTTGTGGACGATGCGATCGTGATGCTGGAGGCGATCGTGCGCCACATCGAGGAAGGCAAGACGCCACGGCAGGCGGCGATCCTGGGCGCGCGGGAGATCAGCTTCACCATCATCTCCATCACCCTGTCGCTGATCGCGGTGTTCCTGCCGATCCTGCTGATGGGCGGCGTGGTCGGGCGCGTGTTCAACGCCTTCGCGGCCACCGTGTCGCTGGCGGTGACGGCCTCCTGCCTCGTGTCGCTGACGCTGACGCCGCTGATGGCGAGCCGGCTGCCCGCGCATCAGGCGCCCGCGCGCTGGGATGCGTGGCTGGAGGCGCGGTTCCGCTCGATCGAGCAGGGCTACGGGCGGGCGCTGGACGTCGCGCTGCGGCACCGCTGGGCGGTGTGGGGCGCGTTCTTCGCCTCGCTCGGCCTGGGCATCTGGCTCGCGGTGGCGATCCCGAAGGGATTTTTCCCGATCGAGGACACGGGCCTGCTATCGGTCGGCACCGAGGGGCCGCAGGACATCTCCTTCCAGGGCATGGTCGAACGGCAGTCGCGCATCGCCGAAATCATCCAGGCCTCGCCCTATGTCGAATCCGTCGCCTCCAACGTAGGCATCGCAGGGGCTTCGGCCGCGCTGAACGAGGGGCGGCTGTTCGTGCAGCTCAAGCCACGGGCGGAGCGGCCGGCGGTGGGGCAGGTGGTCCAGGCGCTGCGGCGGCAGGTGGTCGGCGCGGTGCCCGGCTTCAACGTCTACATGCAGCCGATCCAGAACATCCGCTTCGGCGGCCGTTCGTCGCGCACGCTGTACCAGCACACGCTGCAGGGGCTGAACACGGCGGAGCTGTACGATTGGACCGAACGCATCGTGACGAAGCTGCGCACGCTGCCGGAACTGCAGGACGTGAACACGGACCTGCAGCTCAACAACCCGATCGTGTCGGTGGACGTGAACCGCGACCGGGCGGCCTCGCTCGGCGTCACGGTCGATCAGGTGCGGTCCACGCTGTATTCGGCCTTCGGCGCGCGGCAGATCTCCACCATCTACACCTCGGCCGACAGCTACGCGGTGATCCTGGAAGCGCTGCCCGCGGACCGCGCGGACGAAAGCGGCCTGTCGCGCATCTATCTGCGGTCCAGCCAGGGCAGGCTGGTGCCACTGGCCGCGGTCGCCACCGTTTCCCGCACGGCGGGGCCGGTCACGGTGAACCACCAGGGCCAGATCCCGGCGGTGACGATCGGCTTCAACACCGCGCCTGGCGTGTCGCTGGGCGAGGCCACGGCCGCCATCGCCGCGGCCGAGCAGGAGATCGGCGTGCCGCCCACCATCGTCACCGACTACACGGGCACGGCGCGCATCTTCCAGCAGGCGCTGTCGGGACAGGCCCTGCTGCTGCTGGCGGCGGTGCTGGTGATGTATGTGGTGCTGGGCGTGCTGTACGAGAGCCTGGTCCACCCGCTGACCATCCTGTCCGGCCTGCCCGCGGCGGCGGTCGGCGCGCTGGCCACGCTGTGGCTGTTCAGGCTGGACCTGACGGTGATCGCGGCGATCGGCGTGATGCTGCTGATCGGGCTGGTGAAGAAGAACGCGATCATGGTGGTGGACGTGGCGCTGGCCCGCCAGCGCGCCGGCGAAGACCCACTGAATGCCGTGCGCGCGGCAAGCGTGATCCGCTTCCGCCCGATCATGATGACCACGCTCGCCGCCGGCGCGGGCGCGATCCCGATCGCGGCCGGCTGGGGCACGGCGGCCGAGCTGCGGCAGCCGCTGGGGCTTGCCGTGGTCGGCGGCCTGATCGTGTCCCAGGCGCTGACCCTGTTCGTGACCCCGGTGCTGTACCTGGCCTTCGAGGGGCTGGCACGGCGGTTCGGCCGGGCGCCGGCGTCCATGCAGCCGGCGGAATAGCCCCTCAGGCGGCCGGCGCCGGCGTCTTGTCGTTGTAGCGGCACCACTTCGCGCCGGGGCAGCGCCAGCATTCCGGCCGCCGCGCCTTGCAGATGTAGCGCCCGTGCAGGATCAGCCAGTGATGCGAATCGCGCAGGTATTCGGGCGGGATGCGCTTCACCAGCATGTCCTCCACCGCCCGCACCGTCTTGCCGGGCGCGAGGCCGGTGCGGTTGCCGAGACGGAAGATATGCGTGTCCACGGCCATGGTGGATTCGCCGAAGGCCACGTTCAGGACCACATTCGCGGTCTTGCGGCCCACGCCGGGCAGTGCCTCCAGTGCCGCGCGGTCGTTCGGCACCTCGCCGCCATGGCGTTCGAGCAGGAGCCGCGACAGGGCGACCACGTTCTTCGCCTTGCCCTGCCACAGCCCGATCGAGCGGATGTAGGGCGCCACGCCCCCGACGCCGAGCCGCACCATCGCTTCCGGCGTGGAGGCCACCGCATACAGCGGCCGTGTCGCGCGGTTGACCGCGGCATCGGTGGTCTGGGCCGAAAGCACGACCGAGACGAGCAGCGTGTAGGGGCTGGAGAATTCCAGTTCGCTCTTCGGGATGGGATGCACGCTGGCCAGCGCCTCGATGAACGGCCGCACATCGGCGGCCGGCATCAGCCGGGCCTTGGGGCGCGCGGGGCGGGTCCGGCGCGGTTTCGCGGCAGCATCCATTCCGCGCAGACCTTCCCCGGCGGCGGGGTGGTGGGCAAGAGGCGGCGGAGCCCCTAGGTTCCCCCCGTGACGTTCGACCGGAGCTTCGAGGCCGTGATCGTGCCGCACCGCAGCCTGTCGCGGCGCGGCCGGATGATCCTCTCGCTGGTGCTGGCCGGCATGGTCGGCGCGGCGGGCGGGGTGTTCCTCGCGCTCGGGGCATGGCCGGTGGTGGGGTTTTGCGGCGCGGAGATCGGGCTCGCCGTGCTGCTGCTGCACCTGAACGCGCAGGATACGCGCACGAGCGAGGTGATCGTGATCCGCGACGGCGTGGCGCAGATCGCCCGCACCGACCGGCGCGGGCGCCGCAGCGAGCGCACGCTGCCGGTGGGCTGGCTGCGCGTCGATCTGATCGAGCGCCCCGGCCGCGTGCCCGGCCTGTACCTGCGCACCCGGCAGATGGAGGAGGAGGTCGCGACCTCGCTCGGCGAGGCGGAGAAGCGATCCCTGGCCGCCGCCCTGGCAGGCGCCGTCCATCGCGCGCGCAACCCGATCTTCGACAACCCGCAGCTTCGCTGACCCCCATGCCGACGCGGCGGCGCGCCGGACGGAAGGAATTCGCCGAATGGACTGGGCCACGATGTCGCGGGCGGACCGCGACGCCGCCTACAACAACGGGGCCGCCGTGCCGGGCGGGCTGGAGAACATCGCCCGCTGGGCCGAAGCCTCGGCCGCGATCCGTGCCGCAGCACCCGCGCATCTCGATCTGCCGTACGGGACCGGGGAAAGGAACCGCTGGGACCTGTTCCCGGCCGCGGACCCGAAGGCGCCGTGCCTCGTGTTCATCCATGGCGGCTACTGGCAGCGCCAGACGCGCGAGACCTTCGCCTGCATGGCGGACGGCGTGCGCGCCCATGGCTGGAGTGCCGCCCTGCCCGGTTACACGCTCGCACCCGCGGCCACGCTCACCGGCATCGTCGCCGAACTCCGCGCCGCCTTCGACTGGCTGGAGGAGAACGGCGCCGCGCACGGCATCGACGGGCCGCTGATCGTCTCCGGCTGGTCGGCGGGCGGGCATCTGGCCGCGATGATGCTGGGCCATCCGGCGGTCGCGGCCGGGCTGGCGGTCTCGGGCGTGTTCGAGCTGGGGCCGCTCCGCGACACCTATCTGAACGCGGCGCTGAACCTGAGCGACAGGGAGATCGCCACGCTGTCGCCCTTGCGGCTGACGCCGGTGCCGAAGCCGCTTGGCATCGCCTACGGCACGGCGGAGCTGCCGATGCTGATGGCGGATTCGCGCGCGCTCAGCACCTGTCGCGCGGCGGCGCACTGCGCCGGCTTCCTGCTGCCGGTCGCGGGCGCGAACCACTTCACCATCCTGGAGCAGCTCCGCGCGCCAGACGGGGACCTGACCAAGGCGGCGCTGACGCTGGTGCCATAAGCAGACTCCCTCTCCCGCGTGGCGGGAGAGGGGACCTTGCGGAGAGATTGGCGCACGATGCCGACGGCATCACCCCAGGTCGCGGACAGCGCCGCGCGCGGCGCTGGTGGCGAAGGCGGCATAGGCGCGCAGCGCCGACGACACCTTCCTGTCGCGCCCGACCGGCTTCCATGCCTCTGCCCCGCGCGCCAGCATGGCAGCGCGCCGCTTCGCCAGCTCCTCCTGCGGTACCTTCAGCGTGATCGACCGGCGGGGAATGTCGATCTCGATCCGGTCGCCATCCTCGACCAGCCCGATCAGGCCGCCGTCGGCCGCCTCGGGCGAGAGATGGCCGATCGACAGGCCGGAGCTGCCGCCGGAGAACCGGCCGTCGGTGACCAGGGCGCACACCTTCCCCAGGCCCTTCGATTTCAGGTAGCTGGTCGGGTACAGCATCTCCTGCATGCCCGGCCCGCCGCGCGGCCCTTCGTAGCGGATCACCACGATGTCGCCGGCCACGATCTTGTTGCCGAGGATGCCGGCGACCGCCGCATCCTGGCTCTCGAATACGCGGGCCGGGCCGGCGAAAGTGAGGATGCTCTCATCCACGCCCGCCGTCTTCACGATGCAGCCGTCCTCGGCGAGGTTGCCCTTCAGCACCGCCAGCCCGCCATCCTTCGAGAAGGCGTGTTCGACATCGCGGATGACCCCACCCGCGCGATCCAGGTCCAGCTCCGCCCAGCGGCGGTCCTGGCTGAAGGCGGTCTGGCTCGGCACGCCGCCCGGCGCTGCCTTGTAGAAGGTGCGGACCGCCCCGCTGGTGGTGCGGGTCACGTCCCAGCGCGCGAGCGCATCGCGGAGGGTCGGGCTGTGGACCATGGGCGTGTCGAGGTTGAGAAGCCCGGCGCGGTCCAGCTCACCCAGGATCCCCATCACGCCGCCCGCGCGGTGGACATCCTCCACATGCACGTCCGACTTGGCAGGTGCGACCTTGCACAGGCACGGCACCCGGCGCGACAGGCGGTCGATGTCCGCCATGGTGAAGTCAAGCTCCGCCTCATGCGCCGCCGCCAGCAGGTGCAGCACGGTGTTGGTGGAGCCGCCCATGGCGATGTCGAGGCTCATCGCGTTCTCGAACGCCGCGAAGTTCGCGATGGCGCGCGGCAGGACGCGCGCGTCGTCCTGCTCGTAGTAGCGGCGGGCGAGATCGACGATCAGGTGCCCGGCCTCCAGGAACAGCCGCTCGCGGTCGGCATGGGTCGCCACGACCGAACCGTTGCCCGGCAGCGCGAGGCCGAGTGCTTCGGTCAGGCAGTTCATCGAATTGGCGGTGAACATGCCCGAGCACGAACCGCAGGTCGGGCAGGCGGACCGTTCGAAGGCGGCCACCTCCGCGTCGCTCACCCTGCTGTCGGCGGCGGCGACCATGGCGTCGATGAGATCGACCGCGACCTCCTTGCCCTTGAGGACGACCTTGCCGGCCTCCATCGGCCCGCCCGAGACGAACACCGTGGGAATGTTCAGCCGCAGCGACGCCATCAGCATGCCGGGCGTGATCTTGTCGCAGTTGGAGATGCACACCATCGCATCGACGCAGTGCGCGTTGACCATGTACTCGACGCTGTCGGCGATCAGCTCCCGCGACGGCAGGCTGTAGAGCATGCCGTCATGGCCCATGGCGATCCCGTCATCGACGGCGATGGTGTTGAATTCCTTGGCCACGCCGCCGGCGCGCGCGATCTCCCGCGCGACGAGCTGGCCCAGGTCCTTCAGGTGCACGTGCCCCGGCACGAACTGGGTGAAGGAGTTCACGACCGCGATGATCGGCTTGCCGAAATCCGCGTCCTTCATCCCCGTCGCGCGCCACAGGCCGCGGGCGCCGGCCATGTTGCGGCCGTGGGTCGATGTGCGGGAGCGGTAAGCGGGCATGGCGGCGTCCTTGGTGATCCGCCCGAATAACCCCTTACCGTCGCCCTCGAAAATATACTTTTTGGATAGATCTAGGTCGCCGTAGATATGAATGATGGATGTCCGGCGGCTTCGGCATTTCGCGGCGGTGGCGGAGACGCTGCATTTCGGACGCGCGGCGGAGCGGCTGAACATGACCCAGCCGCCGCTCAGCCAGTCGATCATGGCGCTGGAGCGCGACCTCGGCGCGGCCCTGTTCGTCCGCACCAAGCGCAGCGTCGCGCTGACGCCGTTCGGCGAACAATGGCTGGCGCATGTGCGCGCCGTGCTCGGCGACCTGGCCGCGCTGCCCGAGATCGCCCGCCGTCTGCGCGACGGGGAGGCGGGGCGGCTGGAGCTGTCCTTCGTCAGCACCGCGGACTACAGCATCCTGCCCGCGCTCGTGCGGCGCTACGCAGCGCTCTATCCCACCGTGCGGATCGTCCTGAAGGAAGCCACCAGTGAGGTGCAGATCGCGGCCCTGGCGGAGGGAACGGGACATGCCGGCATCATCATCCCCTCCGCCGCCGACACGCCGCCCGCGGGCCTTGGCTACCGCCGCCTGCTGTCGGAGAAGCTGATCGCCGCCGTGCCGGAGGCCTGGGTGGAGGACGGGCGCCTGCTTCTGCGGTCCGGCCGCCTGCTGCCGGCCGCCGCGGTCCAGGCGCCGCTGATCCTTTTCCCGCGCCGTTCGGCACCCGCCTTCCACGATCTGATCACCGGCTACTTCACGACGCATGGCGGAACGGCGCATGTCGTCCAGGAGGCGATCCAGATGCAGACCATCATCAGCCTGGTCTCTGCCGGGATGGGCGTTGCGCTCGTGCCCGCCTCACTGCGCAACCTCGCACGCGCCGGCGTCCGCTATGTCGAACTCGACGGGGCGGTGCCGACGCTCGAAACCGGCATCGTCTGGCGCCGGGACGATCTGACCCCGACGCTCAACCACTTCCTGCGGGTCGCGTTCGACAACGATCCGGCTGCCGAATGATCCCTGTGCACCGGTCCCGCGCCTAGCCGCCCGCCATGCCCCATGCCTGGAGCATCCCCGAGCGGGAATACGCGCGCCACGAAAGCGGCGCGGACGGCGGCACGCCTTCACGCATCTGGCGCCACGGACCACGGCGCTGGCCGTGATCGACATGGTGCCGTTCTTCGTGGAGGCGAATCCACGCTGCCAAGTGATGATCCCCCGGATCAACGCCCTGGCCGGCGCCCTGCGTGCCGCCGGCGGCACGGTGGCCTGGGTGCTGCCGTCGGGCAACGACCCTCACCCGGAGCTGTCGGATGAGTTCCATGGTGCCGCGATCGCGGACGTTTACCGCCGCTCGGGCGGCGACGGTCCGCTGCCGCGGAGGCTCTGCCCGGGCCTGGTGCATGGCGCGGACGACCTCTTCGTGGAGAAGACAGGCGTCAGCGCCTTCTTCCCTGGCCGGTGCGGCCTGCCGGACATGCTGGCCGCGCGCGGCATCCGCACCCTGATCGTGGCCGGGACCGTCACCAATGTCTGCTGCGAAAGCACTGTCCGCGACGCGCGCGGCCTGGGATACCGCGTGATCATGCTCGCCGACGTGAACGCCGCCGGATCGGACGCGATGCACAACGCCACGCTTCTCACCGTCTATCGGTCCTTCGGCGACGTGCGCACAACCGGGGAAGTTCTGGACCTGATCGCCGGGGCCGCGCCGTGACGCTGCTCGACCCATCCGCGCTGGTCGCCGCCCTGTCGCGCGGCCACCGGTTGCTGGGCATCGACCCCGGCCGCAAGCGGATCGGCCTTGCCCTGTCCGATGCCGGGCTGCGGCTTGCCGGCCCCTACGCCACGCTCGCGCGCGGCAAGCTGCGCACCAACGCGGCGGAGATCGCGGCCATCGCCCGGAAGGAGGAGGCAGGGGGGCTGATCGTCGGCCTGCCGCTGGAGATGGACGGCAATTTCGGCCCCGCCGCCCAGGCCGCGCGCGACTGGGCGCTGGCATTGTCGGAGGCGACCGGCCTGCCCACGGCGATGTGGGACGAGCGCATGACCACGGCGCAGAGCGAAGAGGCGATGCTCGCCGCCGATGTCAGCCGCGCCCGCCGGGCGGAGATGCGCGACCGGCTGGCCGCCGCCCGCATTCTGCAGGCCGCGCTGGACGCGCTCGCGCGCCCCTAAAGCATGATCCGCTCGCTCGCGCTCACGGCCCATGCCCCGAATCTTTGTTTGATCGCGTGATTCACGCCTCCGGCGATCACGCTCCAGCCTTCAGTAGAGCTTCTTCACATAGGCCTCGGCGATGCTCGCCTCCGCGTCCTCCGCCCTGGTGCGGCCGGTCTGCTCGGCGATGACCCGCCCCAGCGTGGGGAAGGTCTTGCGATCGATGCGCGAAGCCGGGTCCCACAAGCGGGAACGGATCAGCGCCTTGCCGCAGTGGAAATACACTTCCCGCACGGTGATCAGCAGGCCCCGCGCCGGCACCCTGCCGTCCACCGAGCAGTCCGCGAGCAGTGCTGCATCGATGGTGATCCGCGCCGTGCCGTTCACGCGCAGCGTCTCGTCGATCCCGGGCACGAGGAAGATCAGCGCGACGCGCGGATCGGTGAGGATGTTGGCGTAGGAATCCATCCGCCGGTTGCCCGGCCGGTCCGGCAGCAGCAGCATCGTGTCGTCGAGCACGCGCACGAAGCCGGGCGGGTCGCCGCGCGGGCTTGCGTCCAGCCCCTCCCCATCGCCGGTCGCGAGCACCAGGAACGGGCTGAGTTCGATGAAGCGCCGCGAATGCCGTTCCAGATGCGGCAGCACCTTGGCCTCGGCCAACGCACTGACCGCACCCGCATGCGTCCGCAGGGCCGTCAGATCTGTGATGTCGTCCATGCCGCACATCCGCTGTCCGCCGCGACGGTTCCAGACAGGCGCGGCGAAGGCAACCGGATTGTCGGCGGCGCGTTGCATCTGGGCTGCCGAGGTCGTGTCCCGTGGCACACCGCGACAGCCGGGGCGGGCCGCTTGCCGGAGCGGGCCCGCCCCACGCCGTCCCCGCGGCGAGCCTTCGCCCCGTCCGGTCCCCCAGCAGGGGCGAAGGCGCTCCGGCCCAGCAGGCGGATAAGAGGAGGGGCACGGCGCGAACCGTGCCCCCAAGTGTCCCCGCCCGAGGCGGGGATGGGTCGCCGGCGTCCGAGGGACCTGAGGACGCGGCAGACCGGGAGAGAGAGAGACGAAGCGACGCCGCCTCGATCGGAAGGACAGGCCTGATCCGATGCAGCGAAGGTAGGCCCGCGCCATCCGATCGGATGTGAGGCGGATCATGCCGGCTTTGATCCGACGCGATGCGCATCGGTAATGTCCGCGCGCGATGCGCCGCCGATCCCTTATCAGCGCGCTGGGGCTCGTCGCGGCCGGATGCGCCTCCGACCGCCCCGCGCCGTCCACGATGGTGCGCCCGCCTTCGGGCTATGCCAGCTGCGTGCCCTATGCGCGCGCCCTTTCGGGCATCGCGCTCAGCGGCGACGCGCGCACCTGGTGGACCGCCGCGTCCGGTCTCTACCACCGCGATTCCGTGCCGGCGCCCGGCAGCGTGCTGGTCTTTCCGGCGCATGGACGCATGCGGGGGGGGCATCTGTCGGTGGTGACGCGCGTGGTCGGGCCGCGCGAGATCCGGGTCGCCCACGCCAACTGGGCATCGGGGCGGAACAAGGGCCGGATCGCGACCGACCAGGCCGTGGTGGATGTGTCCGCCCGCAACGACTGGACGCGGGTGCGGGTATGGTATCCGCCCACCGCCAGCCTGGGCATCACCGTCTGGCCGACCTACGGCTTCATCCACCCAAGCCAGATGACGACCGAGGCGGAGATCGCCGCACGCATGCCGGCGGTTGCGGCGTCGCTTTAGGCGGAACGACCACCATCGGGCGGGACAGGGTTCGCCCTGACGCTCCACGGCCCCGCCTCGCGCGCGGGTTTCGCACCTTCGGCGGGTGGCCCTTTCGCCGCCCCGGCGTCAGGATATTCAGAGGCCGGAGCCTGGGGGCTACCGGCGGGGACGCGGGAGGGCGAGGCCCTATCCGAGGGCAAATGGGGGACCGCACCGGATTGGAAGCGCGCAGGACCGTTCCGTTGATCGTGGCCTCCGCCATCATCATGCAGCAGATCGATTCCACCGCCCTGGCGACGGCCCTGCCGTCGATCGCCGAATCCTTCGGCGAACCGGCGCTGCGCCTGCATTCGGCGATCACCATCTACCTGCTCTCCCTCGGCGTCTTCCTGCCGATCAGCAGCTGGGTCGCGGACCGCTTCGGGGCGCGGCTCGTGTTCTGCGCGGCGATCGGGATCTTCGCGCTCGCCTCGCTCGCCTGCGCGGCGTCCACCAACCTTGCGACCATGGTGCTGGCGCGGGCGGTGCAGGGCTTCGGCGGCGCGCTGATGCTGCCGGTCGGGCGGCTGATCCTGGTGCGGTCGGTGACGCAGCGGGAACTGGTCTCGGCGATGATCCTGATGAGCCTGCCGAGCGCGATCGGCCCGGCTGTCGGACCGCTGCTCGGCGGCTTCATCACCAGCATCAGCTCCTGGCGCTGGATCTTCTGGATCAACCTGCCGGTCGCCGCGCTCGGCATCCTGCTGACCCTGCTGTTCATCAAGGATGTCGAACCCGGCCCCCGCCAGCGCTTCGACGTGCCGGGATTCCTGCTCTCGGGGGCAGGGATCGGGGCGCTGATCCTGGCGCTCGATGCCGCATCGCACGGCCGCTACGGGGAGGCGGGGGGCCTGGCGGCGGCGGGGCTGGCCGCGACCTGGCTCTATGTGCGGCATGCGCGGCGCGAGCCGGACGCGATCCTGGACCTCAGGCTGTTCCGCTTCCCGACCTTCCGCGCCAGCATGCTCGGCGGATCGCTGTTCCGCACGGGCTTCAGCGCGCTGCCCTTCATGCTGCCGCTGCTGATGCAGGAGGTGTTCGGCTATTCGCCGCTGGAATCGGGGACGATCACCTTCGTCTCCGCGATCGGCGCCTTCGGCATGCGCACGGTGATGAAGCGGATCCTGAAGCGTATCGGCTTCCGCCGGGTGCTGGTGTGGAACGCGCTGATCGCGGCCGCCTCCATGGCCGCCTATGCCGGCTTCACGCCGGGAACGGCGCCATGGCTGATGATGCTGGTCATCTTCCTGGGCGGCGTGGTGCGGGCGCTGCAGTTCACCAGCATCAACACGCTGGCCTTCGCCGACGTGTCGGCGCCGGAGATGGGGCATGCGACGGCGCTGTCGCAGATGGCCCAGCGGGTGTCGCAAAGCCTCGGCGTCGCCTTCGCGGCGACCCTGCTTCACCTGTTCAACGGCGGCGGCACGCATCTGAGCGGCTTTGCCTTCGAGGCCGCGTTCCTGGTGATCGCGGCGACGGCGGCGCTGTCCTGCCTGTCCTTCGTCACGCTGCCGCCGACAGCCGGGGACGTGCTCGCCGGCAGAAGCGAACCGCCGCGGGACGAGACTGCGGCCGCCCGCTGAACGGGCCTATGCCAGCGCGTAATCGACCTCCGGCGTATAGACCGCCGCGTCCTTGCCGAGCCGTGAGGAGAACAGCGTGAAATGCTCCACCGGCACCGGGTCGGACCGGAACAGGTTATGCGCCTGCACATAGCCGGCGAGCTTCGCTTCCGACACCGTCTCGTCCAGCCGCGCCAGCGTCACGTGCGGGGCGAAGCGGCGGCGTTCGGGGTCCAGCCCCGCGCGCTGCAACGCCGTCTCGATCTTGCTTTGCAGGTGGTCCAGCCGCTCATTGCGCTCCACGCCGACCCACAGCGCATGCACCCGCCCGGCACGGGCGAAGGTGCCCACGCCCGCGAGCGTGAGGGAAAAGCCCCGGCCGCGCACCGCGGCCAGCGCGTCGTCGATCTCCTGCGCCTGCCAGGACTGCACTTCCCCGATGAAGCGCAGCGTCAGGTGGAAATTGTCGGGCGGCACCCAGCGCGCGCCGGGAATGCCGCCGCACAGCCCGGCGAGCCGCATGCGCAGCATCGGCGGCAGGTCGAGTGCGACGAACAGCCTCATCGCGCCACCTCCGCGATCAGCCGCTCCACCAGGGGCAGCAGGCGCGCGACGATGCGGCGCACGCCTTCCGGGTTCGGGTGGATGCCGTCCTGCTGGTTCAGCGCGGGGTCGGCGGCCACGCCTTCTAGGAAGAACGGGTCATAGATCACGCCCGGCCGCGTGCCGAGCCGGTCGAACACGCCGCGGAATTCGCGCTGGTAGTCGCTGCCGAGATTTGGCGGCGCGTACATGCCGCTCAGCAGCACAGGCAGGCGCCGCGCCGCAAGCGCATCCAGGATCGCGGCCAGGTTCGCTTCCGTCGCACGCGGGTCGATGCCGCGCAGCCCGTCATTGGCGCCGAGTTCCACGATCGCCGCGTCCGCGCCTTCGGCCAGCGCCCAGTCGAGCCGGGCGCGGCCGCCGGCACTGGTGTCGCCCGAAACGCCGGCATCGATCACGCGTACGTCATGCCCGCGCGCCCGCAGCGCGGCCTGCAGCACCGCGACGAACCCGTCCTCCCGCGCCAGCCCGTAGCCTGCCGTCAGCGAATCGCCGAGCGCCAGGATGCGCACCGGTTCCGCCGCCGCCGGCACCGCGCCTGACAAGCCCGTGATGACCGCAAGTGCAAGGAACGCTTTCCGCGCCGCAGCACCCAGCCGATATGCTGCCGCCATGGACGCCATAACTCCACGCGACGCCGCGCCGCTGATCCAGGTGCGCGACCTGCATCTGACCGTGCCCGCCGCGGGGGGCGCGGTCAACATCCTCCGCGGGGTCGATCTGACCGTGGCGCGCGGGGAGGCGGTGGGCATCGTCGGCCCCTCCGGCTCGGGCAAGACGAGCCTGCTGATGGTCCTCGCCGGGCTGGAGCGGGCGAGCGCGGGCAGCGTCTCCATCGCGGGCCGGGAGCTGACGCGGATGGACGAGGACGCGCTCGCCCGGTTCCGGCGCGACACGGTCGGCATCGTGTTCCAGGCCTTCCACCTGCTGCCCACCATGACGGCACTGGAGAACGTCGCCATCCCGCTGGAGTTCGCCCGCGTGCCCGACGCCTTCGCCCGGGCCGAGGCGGCATTGCGGGAGGTCGGGCTGGGCCACCGGCTGGGGCATTATCCGGGCCAGCTTTCGGGCGGCGAGCAGCAGCGCGTGGCGCTGGCCCGCGCCTTCGCCCCGCGCCCGGCGCTGCTGCTGGCCGACGAGCCGACCGGCAACCTGGACCAGGCGACGGGCGAGGCGGTGATGGACCTGCTGTTCCGGCTGCGGGCGGATTACGGCGCCACGCTGCTGCTGATCACCCATGATCCACGGCTGGCCGCGCGCTGCGACCGGCAGGTGCAGGTGCGCGACGGGCTGGTCTCCGCGGAGACTGTCGCGGCGGGGTGAAGGCCCGCTACGACCGGCCGAGCGCCCGGCCGGTCTCGTCGAACAGGTGGAACGTATCCGCCGCCGCGGTCACGCGCAGCCCGTCACCCCGGCGGACCGCAACCGTCCGGGCCAGTTTGACGACCAGCGGCACGTCGTGCCCGATCTCCATGTGGACGAGCTGCGCCTCACCGAGGCGTTCCACCAGCGTGACACGGCCTTCGTAGAGCGCCGGGGCGCCATCCTCGGCCACGGCGAGATCCTCGGGCCGGACGCCGAGGCTGAGCGCGCCCGAATGCGCCGGTGCCGCGAGGTCCAGCGCGGTGCCGCCCTGGGGCTGCACCTTGCCGTCCGCCGTCACGCCCGCCGGCAGGATGTTCATCGCCGGCGTGCCGATGAACTCCGCCACGAAGCGCGTGGCCGGCTTGAGGTAAAGTTCCATCGGCGCGCCGACCTGCTCCACGCGCCCCGCGCGCAGCACCACGATGCGGTCGGCGAGCGTCATCGCCTCCACCTGGTCGTGGGTGACGTAGATCATCGTGGTGTCCGTCATGCGCTCGTGCAGGCGGGCGATCTCCACCCGCATCTGGCCGCGCAGGGCGGCGTCCAGGTTCGACAGCGGCTCGTCGAACAGGAACACGCGCGGATCGCGCACGATCGCACGCCCGATGGCCACGCGCTGGCGCTGGCCGCCCGACAGTTCGCGCGGGCGGCGATCCAGCAGGCGTTCCAGCTCCAGAAGCCGCGCCGCCTCCCGCACGCGCGCCTCGACCCCCGTGCGGTCGCCCTTCGCCGCCTTGAGGCCGAAGGCCATGTTGTCGAACACGCTCATATGCGGATAGAGCGCGTAGGACTGGAACACCATGGCGATGCCGCGTTCCTTCGGCGGCAGGTCGTTGACCACGGTATCGTCGAAGCGGAGCTCACCGGAGGTGATCTCCTCAAGCCCCGCGATCAGGCGCAGCAGCGTGGACTTGCCGCAGCCAGACGGGCCGACGAACACGACGAACTCGCCCCTGGCGATGTCCAGGTCGATGCCGTGGATCACCTTGGTCCGGCCGAACGACTTGCGGATGTTGCTGAGCGTGATCTGCGCCATGGACGATGGGTCCCTTGCGTTGCCTCAGCCCTTGACGCCGCCGGCGGTGAGACCGGCCACGATGCGGCGCTGGAAGATGAGAATGAGGATGATGAGGGGCGTGGTGACGATCACCGAGGCGGCCATGATCGCGCCCCAGGGCGTCTCCTGCGCCGAGGAGCCCGAGATCAGCGCGATGGCGACGGGTGCCGTGCGCGTGCTGTTGTTGGAGACGAAGGTGAGGGCGAACAGGAACTCGTTCCAGGCCTGGATGAAAGCCAGCAGGCCGGTCGTGACCATCGCCGGCCACATCAGCGGCATGAAGACCCGGGTCACGATGCGCCACGGGCTGATCCCATCCACGATCGCCGCTTCCTCGATCTCCACCGGGATGTCGCGCATGAAGGTGGTCAGCACCCACACGGTGAAGGGCAGGGTGAAGATCAGGTAGCTCATCACGAGGCTGGCGAGCGAGTTGTACAGTCCCAGCGTGCGCACGATCTCGAACAATCCCGACAGAACGGCGATCTGCGGGAACATCGAGACCGACAATATGGTCAGCAGCAGCAGCTTGCGGCCGCGGAAGCGGATGCGCGCCAGCGCGAAGGCGGCGGTCACGCCCAGCAGCAGCGAGATGGCCACGGTGGCCGCGGCGACCGCGACGGAGTTGAGGATGTTTCGCGGGAAGAAGCCCTGCCCCAGCACCTGCGCGTAGTTGGCGAGGTCAAAGCTCTCCGGCAGGTAGTTCGGCGTGAAGATGGCCGTTCCGGTCTCGAACGAGGTCAGCACCGCGTAGTAGAAGGGAAAGACCGAGAACAGCAGGATCAGCGCGACCAGGAGGTAGAAGCCGACGGTCTTGAGGATCTTCATGCCGCGCCTCAATCCAGGTTCAGCCGGGCGAGGCGGATATAGCCCAGCGTGATGAAGGCGATCACCAGGAACAGCAGCGTGGACGCCGCCGATCCGTAGGCGAACTGGTCGAACTGGAACAGGTTCTCCTGCACGAAGACGGACATGGTCCGCGTCTCGGCGTTGTTCGGCGTCAGCACATAGACGATGTCGAACACGCGCAGCGCATCAAGCGCACGGAAGATGACCGCGACCAGGATGGCAGGCGCGGCGAGCGGCAGGGTCACGCGCCAGAAGGTGCGCACCGGGTTGATGCCGTCGATCTTCGCCGCCTCGTAGATGTCCTCCGGGATCATCTGCAGGCCGGCCAGGATCAGCAGCGCCATGAAGGGTGTCGATTTCCAGATATCGACCAGCATCACCGCGATCATCGCCGTATCGGCGGAGGCGACCCAGGCGACGGGCGCGGACAGCAGGCCAAGCTTCATGCCGATATCATTGATGATCCCGAACTGGTCGTTCAGCATCCACGCCCACATCTTGGCCGAGACCACGGTGGGGATCGCCCAGGGGATGAGCACGGCCGCGCGCACGACGCCGCGCAGCGGGAACTTCGCGTTCAACACCAGGGCGACGACAAGCCCGAGCACGGTTTCGACCGAGACGGTGACGAAGGTGAAGGTCAGCGTGTTCCAGACCGCCCGCCACCATTCCGCGTCGGCCAGCAGGCCGACCCACTCGCCGTCATCCTCCCCGTAGGAGAGCCATTCGAGATAGTTGGTGAAACCGACCCATCGCGCACCGCCGGGGTTGCCCAGCGAGGCGTCGGTGAATCCGAACCAGATGGAGCGCAGCAGCGGCCAGCCTGCCACACAGGCCAGCACGAGCAGCATCGGCGCGAGGAACAGCGCGGCGGCCCGCCGCCGCCGCGCGGTGAGGGTCAGGCCCCGGCCTGCACGTTCAGGCATACCTCCCGGCCGCGATATCAGTTCCAGCCCGCGCCCTTGAGCCGTTTCAGCCGCGCCTCCAGACGGACGAGGTTGCGTTCCGCGCTGCCCTGGCCGGACAGCGTCGCGTGCACCGCGCCCCAGAACTCCTTGGAAACCTCATTGTAGTCAGTGGTCGCGGCGGCGGAGGGGCGCGGCACGGCGTTGAGGAAGATATCCTTCCACGCCGCCATGGCCGGCTGCGCCTCCAGAATCTCGGCATCGTCATAGAGCGCGGGCCGCGTCGGCAGGTTGTTGTTCTGGATGGCGCGCATCTTCTGCGCCTCCTCGCTCGCGAGGAACAGGACAAGCTCCACGGCCGCATCGCGATGACGGGAGTATTTCGACACGGCGAGGTTCCAGCCGCCCAGCGCCGCCACCGCCCCTTCGCTGCCCGCGGGAAGCGGCGCGACGGCGAACTTCCCCTTCACCGCGCTGTCGTCGCTGTTCGAGAGGGTATAGGCATAGGGCCAGTTGCGCATGAAGGCGGCATTGCCGGTCTGCCAGATGCCGCGGCTTTCCTCCTCCTTGTAGCCGAGCACGCCTTCCGGGGAGATGGTCCCGATCCAGGATGCGGCCCGCTTGAGCGCCGCCGCCGCCTGCTTGTTGTTGACGGAGATGGTGCCGTCGGATTCGACGATATGCCCGCCGCCTTCGGAGACCAGCCATTCAAGGCCGTTGCAGGTCAGCCCTTCATAGGCGGCGGCCTGGAACACGTAGCCGTGGAAATTCGCCGCCCCGGCCGCGCGCTCCCCATCCTGGATGGTCTTGGCGGCGGTGGCGAGGTCATCCCAGGTCTTGGGGACGGACAGGTGGTACTTCTCGATCAGGTCGGTGCGATAGAACAGCGCCGGCGCATCCGTGTAGTAGGGCAGCGCCACCAGCCTTCCGTTGACCGTCTGCGATTCGATGATCGAAGGGAAATGCTCCTTCGCCGACGCACGGACGTTCTCATATTTCGACAGATCGACCAGGTGATCGGCGATCTGCGGCGCCCAGACGATATCGGTGCGATAGACGTCGATATCGGCGTTCCCGGCGGAGAGCCACAGGCGATACTGCGCGAACTGGTCCGTCGAGGACGAAGGCATCTCGACGATGGTCACCTTGTTGCCCGTCTCCGCCTCGAAGCGGTCGAGACTCGCACGCAGCATCGCGATGTCGCGCCCCACGGCGCCGGAGACAATGGACAGTTCGGCGGAGGAAGCCGGAACCATCGTGACCAGGGTTGCGCCGGTGGCGAGACAGGCAAGTGCGTTCGAGATCTTCATAGGTGTCCTCCGCAGATGCGCTTCGGCCGACCGGTCTTCCACCGGTTTTGGACAGCTCCGCGATGATGTTTGGAATGATGCGAACATAACGCGATGCTTCATATCGAGTCAAAATCCGAAGCATCGCACATGCTTGTCGAAATGCTCCTTCATGATGGCGACTCCGACGTTGACGGAGACGAATCGATGCGGTGCCGATCGCCGGCACCGCATGCTTCCTCACGCAATCATGACGATATCCGAATGGCCGCGCGGCGGCGGCGCCACAAGACCTGCATCTGCGTGACATGAAGCTGCAACGCGCCGCTGCCAGAAGAGTGGCATGTTCACCGAGATCGTGCTGTTCGACCTGCCGCCCGACGAACCCCGCTGCCAGGCGCTTGCCCGCGTCCGCAACAATCCCCTGATGTGGCGGTCGGCCCCCGGCCTGCTGCACATCCAGCTTCTGATCGATGATGCCGCCGGATGCGCCGGCGGCGCCTATCTCTGGCCGGACAGTGCCGCCGCAGCACGTGTGCATGACGATGCCTGGCGGGCGGAACTCGCGGCGAGCTTCGGCAGCGCCCCCCGCGTCAAGGTGGTGGAATCGCCCGCCTTCATCGACGCCGAGGCGATCTGAACAGAGCGCGAGCGTCGCGGTTCGCGCTGGCGCGGCGCGCCGAAGTCCTTACATCGAGGTCATGAACGACCTTGTGCTCGGCTGGCGCATCGCCCGGCGGGAGCTGCGCGCGGGCGTGCGCGGCCTGCGCATCGTCCTGGCCTGCCTCGCCCTCGGCGTCGCCGCCATCGCCGCGGTGGGCACGCTGCGCGCGGGCGTGGTCACCGGCATGCGCGAGGACGGGCGCCGCATCCTGGGCGGCGACCTGGAAGTGACCACCGGCCAGCGCCCGCTGCCGGACGCGGCACAGGCGTGGCTGGAGGCGCGCGGCGGGCGGATCAGCCGCACGGCCGAGATGCGCGCCATGCTGGTCGCCCCGTCCGGCGACCGGATGCTGGTCGAACTGAAGCCGGTCGATGCGGCGTGGCCGCTGGTGGGTGCTGCGGAATACGATCCGCCCCAGGCCCGGATCGGCGATGGCGGGCTGGTGGCGGAACAGGTGGTGCTGGACCGGCTCGGCCTGCACCCGGGCGACACCGTGCGCCTGGGCGACGCCAGCTTCACCGTCCGGGGCGCGCTGACGCTGGAGCCCGACAAGGTGGCGAGCCCGGCGATCCTCGGCCCCCGCGTGCTGATCGCCTATGCCGATCTGCCGGCGACCGGGCTGGTGCAGCCCGGATCGCTGATGCAGTTCAACGCCCGTATCGCCCTGCCCCCGGACAGCGACGTGGCCGCGACGGTCGCCGCGGCACGCCAGCAGTTCCGGGGCGAGGGCTGGCGCATCCGCGACAGTTCCAACGCCGCCCCCGGCGTGGTGCGCTTCGTCGAACAGACAGCGCTGTTCATGACCCTGGTCGGGCTGACCAGCCTGCTGGTGGGCGGCATCGGCGTGGCCAACGGCGTGCGCGCCTGGATCCTGGCCCGCGCGCGGACCATCGCCACGCTGCGCTGCCTGGGCGCGCCCGCAGGCATGGTGTTCGCGGCGGGACTGATCCAGATCGGGCTGCTGTCGGCGCTCGGCATCGCCGTCGGGCTGGTGCTGGGCGCGCTGCTGCCCTTCGCGGCGGCCGCGGCGCTGGCCGATGTCCTGCCCGTCGCCCCGCGCACCGGCCTCTATCCCGGACCGCTGGCGGAGGCCGCGCTGTTCGGGCTGCTGACCGCCGCGGCCTTCGCGCTGTGGCCGCTTGCCCGCGCGCGCGACATTCCTGGCGCGGCCCTGTTCCGGGACGTGGTCGAGCCCGCCGCCGCGCGTCCGCGCGGCTGGCTGCTCGCGCTCAACATCGCGCTGGTCACGGCCCTGGTCGCGCTGACGGTCGCCACCGCGCAGGACCGCCTCTTCGCGGCGTGGTTCTGCGCGGGCGCGCTGGGCACGCTGCTGCTCTACCGCCTCGCCGCCGCCGGGGTGATGTGGCTGGCCGCGCGCATCCGCCGCCCGGGCACGCCCGCGCTGCGGCTCGGCCTCGCCAACCTGCACCGGCCGGGCGCGGCCACGCCGCTGATGCTGGTCTCGCTCGGGCTCGGCCTGTCCACGCTCGCCGCGGTGGCGCTGATCCAGGGCAACGTCTCCCGCACGGTCAACGAGCAGATGCCGGCGCAGGCGCCCTCCTTCTTCTTTGTCGATATCCAGTCCGCGCAGGCCGCGACCTTCGATTCCATCGTGCGCGACACGCCGGGCGTGTCCGAGGAACGGCGCGTGCCGTCGCTCCGCGCCCGCGTCGTCGCGGTGAATGGCGTGCCGGCCGACCAGGTCCAGGCCACGCCCGACACCGCCTGGGCGCTGCGCGGCGATCGCGGCCTGACCTATGCCGCGACCCCGCCCGAAGGCACCCGCATCGTCGCCGGATCCTGGTGGGCCGCCGATTATCGCGGTCCGCCGCTCGTCTCCTTCGATGCCAATCTCGCGCGCGGCTGGGGCATCGGCGTGGGCGACACGATCACGGTCAACGTGCTCGGCCGCGACATTCCTCTGCGCGTCGCCTCGCTGCGCGACATCGCATGGCGCAGCCTGGGGATGAACTTCACCCTGGTCGCGAGCCCCGGCCTGCTGGAAGCGGCCCCGCACACGCATATCGCCACCGTCACCACCACGCCGGAGACCGAGGCGGCGCTGATGCGGCGCGTGACCGATGCGCTGCCCAACGTCTCCGCGATCCGCGTGCGCGACGCGCTGGAGGCGATCAACGGCCTGCTCGGCCAGATCGCGGCCGCGCTGACCGCGACCGGGTCGGTCACGCTGCTGGCCGGCGCGCTGGTGCTGGCCGGCGCGGTCGCGGCCGGGCAACGGCGGCGCATCCGCGATGCCGTGGTGCTCAAGACGCTGGGGGCCACGCGGGCCGATATCCGCCGCGCCTTCCTGGTCGAGTTCGGCGCGCTGGGCCTGACCGCGGGCGTGGTCGCCGCCGCGGTCGGCACGGCCGCGTCCTGGGCCGTGGTCACCTACGTGATGCGGTCGGAATGGGCGTTCCTGCCAGGGCGGCTCGCGCTGACGGTGATCGGCTGCATGCTGCTGACACTCGCCTTCGGCTGGGCGGGCACGGGCTTCGCGCTGCGGGCCAAGGCCGCGCCGTTGCTGCGGAACGAATGACGCGCTGCGGCCGATGGCCGCCCCTTGCCTCGGGCCGCGAAATCACTTAACCGAAAAGTTAAGTAACTTCGCGGCCCGGAAGGAAAAGGAACGCGACCATGGCCGACCAGCCCCCAGCCCTGCCTTCGGTGAACATGTCACGGTTGGTGCGCGCCCCGCGCGCCCGCGTCTTCGCCGCCTGGACCGATCCCGCGCTGCTGCCGCACTGGTGGGGGCCGCACGGGTTCACCGTGCCGCGCTGTGCGATCGACGCGCGGCCGGGCGGCGCCGTCAGCATCGACATGCAGGCGCCGGACGGCGCGGTGTTCACCTGCGCGGGAACCTTCCGCGAGTTCGTCCAGGACGCCCGCCTCGTGACGCATTTCCGGCTTCCGGGCCCGGACGGCCAGGTCGCGGCGGAGGTGCTCAACACCGTCACATTCGCCGATGCGCCGGGCGGCACCCAGGTCACGGTCGATGCGCGGGTCGTGTGGTGCCGGCCCGGCGCCGAGGGCATCTATGAGGGCATGGAACAGGGCTGGGCCGAGACCCTGGAACGCCTGGCCGCCGCCCCGCTCTGACCTTCTGTCGCCGCCGGGAGAGGACAGGAGCGGAGGCCGGTTCGAGAGCCCCGCAGGCGGGACAGCGCCGCCATAACCGGACGGACCTTGCGCCCGCCCGGCCATGCGCGCATGAGCGCGCCCGCACCGCCTGCTACCGCCTCTGTTTCCCGGATCGCCTCGCGCATGAGCCACACCGCCGGCCGCACCCAGGGCCGTTTCGACCACATGGCCTCGCCCCGCATGCCGGCCGGCGCCATGGTCCGCCCGCACGCGCCGGCCGTCCCGCTGCGCGTCGGCACCCGCGGCTCGCCCCTCGCGCTGTGGCAGACGCGGCATTTCCTGGGCCTGATCACCCGTTTCTGCCCCGTGCTGCGCGACATGGAGGCGTTCCGCGAACAGCCGATCCGCACCTCGGGCGACGCCGCCCAGGACCGCTCGCTCGCGGAGATCGGCGGCAAGGGCCTGTTCGCCAAGGAAATCCATGACGCGTTGGCCGAAGGCCAGGTCGATTTCGCCGTCCACTCGCTGAAGGACCTGGAGACCAGCCTGCCCCGCGGCATCGTGCTGGCCTGCGTGCTGACGCGGGAAGACCCGCGCGACGCGCTGATCCTGGGCCCGCGCTGCGGCGCGCTCGATATCGACGACCCCTTCGCCGCCATCCCCGAAGGGGCGGTGATCGGCACATCCTCCCCCCGCCGGATGGCGCAGCTCCTGGCGGTCCGTCCCGACCTGCGGACGGCCCTGCTGCGCGGCAACGTGCAGACACGGCTCGCCCGGGTGCGCGCGGGCACGGTCGATGCCTCCCTGCTCGCGATCGCCGGGCTGATCCGGATGGGCATGACGGAGGAGGCGGACGCCGTGCTCGACCCGGGCCTGATCCTGCCCGCGGTCGGCCAGGGCATCATCGGCATCACCGTCCGCGAGAGCGACGAGGAACTCTGCGCCCTGCTGGGCGCGATCGAGGACGCGGAGGCACGTATCGTCGCCACCGCGGAGCGGTCTTTCCAGGCCACGCTGGACGGATCCTGCCGCACGCCGCTTGGCGGCTACGCGCGCCTGCTGCCGGATGGAATGCTGCGCCTGACCGGCGTGGTCGCGCGCGGCGACGGCAGTTTCGTGCTCCGCCGGGAGATCACCGGCGCGGCGGGCGACGCCGATCGCCTGGGCCGCGCGCTTGGCGCCGAGATGCGGGCCGACAGCCCGGCGGACGTGTTCGCGTGACCCGTCACGCACCGGGGGCCGGGTTGCCGGTCGCCCGCTTATCGCCTATTGCGGCGCTGCGCCCTGTGGCCGTGCCGCAGCGCAATATGTCGTGCCGTTGGGGTACAAGATTCGCATGAGCAGCAGCCTGGAACTGAACAAGGCCGTCGCCGCCGTGCTCACTGCCGGGATCACCTTCATGGTGGCCGGGATCGTGGGCCGCATGGTGGTGCATCCGCATCGGCTGGAGAAGCCTGCCATCGCGATCGACGTGCCGGATTCGGATGCGCCCGCGGCCCCGGCCGCGCCCGCAGGCCCCGAGCCGATCGAGCCGCTGCTGGCCAACGCCGACGTGGAAGCCGGCCAGCAGCTTGCCCGCCGCCAGTGCGGCGCCTGCCATACCTTCGACAAGGGCGGCCGCAACGGTGTCGGCCCGAACCTGTACGGCGTGCTTGGCGCCCCGCACGGGCATATTGACGGGTTCAACTATTCGAACGCGCTCAAGGGCAAGGAAGGCCCCTGGAACTACGACGAGCTGAACCACTGGCTGTTCAAGCCGTCCGCCTACGCGCCCGGCACCCGCATGGCCTTCGCGGGCCTGTCCAACACGCAGCAGCGCGCCAACGTCATCGCCTTCCTGCGCTCGCTGGCCGACACGCCGCAGCCGTTGCCCTGACCGGCCCGGCTGGCGCGGCCTGATGTCAGCCACAGGCGCGGCAGCGGCAGACGCGGGTTTCAGCACCGTCGAACGGCGCACGCTCGCCGGCATCGCCGCGGCGCATTTCGTCAGCCATGTCCACATCCTGGTCCTGCCCCTGCTGTTCCCGCTGCTGCAGGACCGGCTGGGTGTGGGATTCGTCCAGCTCGGCCTTGCGCTGACGGTGTTCAACATCGTCTCGGCGCTGACCCAGGCGCCGGTCGGTTTCGCGGTGGACCGGATGGGACCGAGGCGCATGCTGGCGGCCGGGCTGTGCCTCGGCAGCCTCGCCTTCGCGCTGGTCGCCGTCCTGCCGGCCTATCCGGCCCTGCTCGCGGCCGGAGCGCTCGCGGGGCTGGCGAACAGCGTCTACCATCCGGCGGACTACGCCATCCTGGGCCGTGAGATCGGGGAAGCGCGGGTTGGCCGTGCCTTTTCCTTCCACACCTTCGCGGGCTTCCTCGGCGGTGCGGTCGCCCCCGCCCTCATCCTGGGCACGGCAGGCCTCGCGGGCCTGACAGCGGGGCTGCTCGTCGCCGTGGTCATCGGCCCGGCCGCCGCACTCGCGGTGATGGCGATGGTGCCGGAGATCGCGCCGCAGCCCCGGCCATCCCGGGCCGAGGCCGCGAAAGCGCCAAGGGTGATGAATGCCGCGATCCTGGTGATGGCCGGGTTCTTCATGCTGCTGGGCCTGTCTACCGGCGGCATCCAGAATTTTGCGGTCGCCGCCTGGGTCAGCGGCTGGAACCTGACGCTGTCGGACGCCAACCTCGCGCTGACGGCCTGGCTGCTGCTGAGCGCGCTGGGCGTGCTGGCGGGCGGCGTGATCGCGGACCGCACGCGCCGGCACGGGCTGGTCGCCTGCGGCGGCTTCGGCGGTGCCGGGCTGGTCCTGCTGGCGGTGGTGCTGCTGGCCCCGCCCGTGCCGGTCCTGGTCGTGGCGATGGCGCTGGGCGGCTTCCTGTCCGGCATCATCATGCCGTCGCGGGACATGATGGTGCGCGCCGCCGCCCCGCCCGGACAGGCGGGGGCGGCGTTCGGCCTGGTCTCCACCGGGTTCAACTTCGCCGGCATGATCGGCCCGCCCGCCTTCGGCTGGATGATCGACGCCGGCTGGCCGGATGCCGTGTTCGTGACTTCCGCCGCACTCATGGCCTTCACGGCGGCGGTGGCGCTGGTCCAGGGCCTGCGGCGCTAGACCCGTTGCCCGACCCCCGTCCCGATCCCCCGCTGTCCCGCGCCGCCCTGTGGCAGCTTGGCGGATCGGTGGTGATGCTGGGGGGCGCCTGGCCGATCACGAAATACGCGATGCCGGCGATCCCGCCCTTGTGGTTCGCGGTGGGAAGGGCCGGCTTCGCCGCGCTGGCCGTGGCCGCGCTGCTGGCGGCAACGGGCAAGCTGAAGCTGCCGCCGCGGCGCGAATGGGTGACCGTCGCGGTCATCGCCTTCTTCCAGCTCGCCGCGTTCTTCGCCCTGTCGCACGCGGCCCTGCCCTATGTGCCCGCGGGGCGGACGGCGATCCTGGCCAACGTGACCACGGTCTGGGTGCCGCCGCTCGCGCTGCTGGTGCTGCGCGAACACATCCCGCCCGCGCGCTGGATCGCCTGCCTGCTCGGCGTCGCCGGCGTGATCGTGCTCGCGGGTCCATGGAGCATCGACTGGTCCGCACCCGGCGTGCTGTGGGGGCACGCGCTGCTGCTGGGCGCCTCACTGTCATGGTCCGTCGCGATCATCGTGCTGCGCGCACGGCCGCCGCGCGAAAAAATGCTGTACCTGCTGCCCTGGGCCTTCGGGCTGGCGGCGCTGATGCTGCTGCCCCTGGCGCTGCATGCGGGACCGCCGCCGGGTGCAGCCGCCGGACGGGGCGCGTGGCTCGCCCTTCTGGCCGTGGGCCTGATCGGCGCGCCGATCGGAACCTGGTGCGTGCTGGCCGCGCAGGCGTCCCTGCCCGCGGTGGTCGTCTCGGTCGGGTTCCTGGCCACGCCCGCGGCCGGAATCGGCGTGGCGACGCTGTGGCTGGGCGAACCGCTGGGGTGGGACCTGCTGCTGGGCGCGGGCCTGATCCTGGCCGGCGTGGCCTTCGCGACACGGCGATAGGCCGGAACGCAACAAGGGCGCCACGCGGGCGCCCTTGTCCGAGGAAATGGTCGCGGGGGAAAGAGGCTTGCCTAGCCCTGGCCGCCCGCGGCGTTGTTGAACTGGAAGCTGCCGGTCGCCACCGACGCAGGCGCCGGCGCCTGCGCTGGCGTGGAAACGCTGTGGTGCGTCGAGGTGACGGGCTCGATCTTGACCTCGCGCCAGTCGCCCGTGGTGGCGTAGCCCTCGCCCTCGGCGAGCGCAGCGCCGGCAAAGCCCAGGGACAGCACGGCGGCAAGGATAATCTTGGTCATGGCACTTCTCCGTTGAGAGTCCGCGGACGGTTCGCCGTCTCGCGTGTCGCCGATATGCGATCCGGCCAGTGACAACTCCATGACGGTTCGGCGGATGAACCCTATCGACGGTCTGGATGTCACGCATGCGCGACCCGCCTTGCGGACACGGGCGCCCCTTGCCATGGCGCCCGTGTCGCGCCATCGGGCGGCATGTCGTCCCGTCCCCTCATCCGCCTGAAGCCCGGCCAGGACCGAAGGCTGAAATCCGGCCATCCCTGGGCCTTCAGCAACGAAATCGCGACGAAGCCCGAATACCGGACCCTGCCGCCCGGCGGCGTGGTGCGGCTGGAAGGCGATGACGGCACGAAGTTCGGCGCCTTCGCCTTTCATCCGCATTCGCTGTTCGCCGCGCGCTTTCTGGACCGCGACCCCGACGCGGTGATCGATGCCGCCTGGATGGCGCAGCGGATCGGGGCGGCGGCGGATCTGCGCGACAGGCTCGGCCTCGGCGCCTATTGCCGGCTGGTGCATGCGGAAGCCGATGGGCTGCCCGGCCTGATCGTGGACCGCTATGGCGATGCGATCGCGGTGCAGGCGAACACGGCGGCGATGGACCGCCTGCTGCCGGAGATCGCGGCCGCGCTGACCGCGCGCTTCGCCCCGCGCCTGCTGGTGGCGCGCAACGACGCGGACGCGCGCGCCGCCGAGGGCCTGCCGCAGGAGGTGACGCTGCTGCACGGCGCGGACGCAGCCGCGACCGTGGAGGAAGGAGGCGTGACCTTTCCCGTCGATCTGCGCGCGGGCCAGAAGACCGGGTTCTTCTTCGACCAGCGCGCCAACCGCGACCGCATCGCAGCGCTGGCGCCGGGCGCGCGCGTGCTGGACGTGTTCTGCCATACCGGCGCGTTCGGCCTGCGCTGCGCGAAGATGGGGGCAGAGGCCGTCACGCTGGTCGATGCCAGCGCGCCCGCGCTCGCCCTGGCGCAGCAGGCGGCTGATCGCAACGGACTGTCCATCGCCTCACGGCGCGGCGACGCGTTCGACGTGCTGGCGGCACTCGCCGCCGAGGGCGCGCGGTTCGACATCGTGATCTGCGATCCGCCCGCCTTCATCAAGCGCCGCCAGGACCATGCCGCCGGCCTGCGCGGCTATGGCCGCGTCGCACGGCTGGCCGCCCCGCTGGTCGCGCCCGGCGGCTTCCTGTTCGCGGCGTCATGCAGCCATCACGCGGCCCCCGCGGAATTCGCCGGACAAGTGGCCTGGGGGCTGAGCCGCGCACGGCGCGACGCGCGCATCGTCTGGTCGGGCGGCGCGGCGCCGGACCATCCGGTGCATCCGCACCTGCCGGAGAGCGCCTACCTCAAGGCCGTGCTGGCGGCGGTGTCGTAGCCACGCGGTCTATCGCCCGGGCCAACGCCACGTCGCGCGCACTCAGCCCGCCCGCCTCGTGCGTGCTGAGCACGATGTCCACGCGGTTGTAGGTATTGCTCCACTCCGGATGATGGTCGTGCTTCTCGGCCAGCAGTGCCACGCGCGCCATGAAGCCCCAGGCCGCGCCGAAATCGGCGAAGCGGAAGCTGCGCCGGATGGCATCGCGGCCCGGCACCATCTGCCAGTCCGGCAACGTGGCGGGCAGCGCGCTGCGTTCGGCCTCGGTCAGTTGGGCAACCATGCGCCACCACATCACCTTCGCCCGCTTGACCGCAAGCGCGGCCACGCGCACTTGCCGGGCATGGCGCAGTTCCCGCCGTCCACCGAGGACTTCATCCGCCTTGCCGAAGCGGCGCTGGCCGCGATTCCGGCGCGGCTGGCCGAACACGTGCGCGGCTGCGCGATCCTGGTCGAGGACATGCCCGACGAGGAGGTGCTGCGCGACATGGATATCGAGGACGCATGGTCGCTGACCGGCCTGTACATGCCGGCCGGCGAGATCGCGCACCACCCGACCACGGTCCTGCTCTACCGCCTGCCCATCCTGCTGGAATGGATCGAAACGGACGTCGATCTCGCGCGGCTGGTGCGCAACGTGGTGATCCACGAGATCGCGCACCATTTCGGCTTCACCGACGACGAGATCGCCGCCCTGGAAGCGGAGTGAACCTTCGCTGCCCGCGGGCGTCCGACCCGCGGGCAGCGCCGATGTTCAGCCGCGTCCGATGAAGGGCATCTTGGTGGCCATCACGGTCAGGAACTGGACGTTCGCGTCCAGCTCCATGTCGGCCATGTAGGCGATGCCGTCGGCCACGCGCTCCGCGTTCATCGTCGGTTCGACCATGACCGTGCCGTTGGCCTGCGGCACGCCATTGGCCATGCGGGCGGTCATGTCGGTCGCCGCATTGCCGATATCGATCTGGCCGCAGGCGATGTCGTATTTGCGCCCGTCGAGCGAGATCTGCCGCGTCAGCCCGGTGATCGCGTGCTTGGTAGCGGTGTAGCCCACGCTCTCCGGCCGGGGCACATGCGCGGAGATCGAGCCGTTGTTGACGATGCGCCCGCCCTGCGGCCGCTGGTCCTTCATGATGCGGAACGCCGCGCGGGCGCACAGGAAGGCACCGGTCAGGTTGATCGCGACGATCCGGTTCCACATCTCCAGCGAATAGTCCTCGAACGGCGCGCGGCCGCCCATGCCGGCGTTGTTGAACAGGAAATCCAGCCGGCCGAATTCGGACTTCACGCGCGCGAAGGCAGTCTCGACATCGGCTTCCTTGGACAGGTCCGCCGCGTGCGGCACGATCTTCCCGCCCTGCGCCATGGACGCGGTCTGCTTCAGCGCGTCCTCGCGCCGTCCCAGCACCATCACGGTCCAACCGCGCCTGGCGAGGCCCAGGGCGCTGGCCCGCCCCACGCCGCTGCCTCCGCCGGTGATCACCGCGAATCGTTCCGTCATGCACGTTCCTCCCGTATCGCGGCGGGAAGGTGCAACGGACCGGAGCGTTGCGCCAGTCCGGGCCCTGTCGCGCCGGCGGCCATCGACTCAGCTGCCATTATCCAGCGCCGGGTCATTCGCCGCCGAATGCAGGATGTGGGCACGCACCGCCGCGGCGAGCCGGCCGGCATCACCGCCATGGACCGCCTCCAGGATGCGCCGATGCGCCTCGGCGCTGCGCCGCAGGGCGGCGGTGGAAGGCCAGAGCGCGAGCGGCCACAGCCGGGCGCGGTCCCGCATCTCCGTCACCAGCTCGGCGAGGGCCCGGTTCGGTGCATGGGCATAGAGCGTATCGTGGAAGGCGGCATTGCTGGTGCTCTGCTCGGCCCGGGTGCCGCCATCGGCCGCCGCCTCGAAGGCGGCCGCAAGCGCCTCCAGCTCCGCCAGCGCCGCGGCGTCGATATGCGGCAGCGCGGTCACCGCCGCCTCCACTTCCAGCAGGACGCGGATGTCGAGAAGCTGGCGCAGCCGCACCCGGTCATGCTCCGCGACCCGGAAGCCGCGATTGCGCACATGCTCCACGGTGCCCCGCAGCGCCAACTCCGCCAGCGCGGTCCGCACCTCGAAGCGGTTGGCGCCGAGGCGGTGCTCCAGGTCGATCTGGCGCAACCATTCCCCGGTGCGATAGCCGCCGCCGCGGATGATCACCGCGATCTCCAGGGCCAGGTTGCGTTTCACGTAATGCTGGCGGTCCATGTGGGAAATTTATCGACAAAACGCCTTGCCGCGAGGTGCTGGCCATACCTAGGATGAATTGGCGCCAATTTGTGCGCCAATCGCAGAGGGCCAAAAAATCCGGCCCCAATCCGATGCGGATCGCGAGGGAGAAGAAGTCCATGACCATCATACGGCGCCGTTCGGTGCTGACCCTTCCGCTGGCAGGCGCCATGGGGGCGGCCCTTCCCGCCGGCCTGCCGCGGCCGGCGATCGCACAGGGGGCGCAGCCGTCCGCGCAGGGCGCCCCGGCCGGCTACCCTGCCGACTACGCTGAGATCGTGAAGGCAGCGGAGCGTGAAGGCTCGCTGCTGATCTATTCCATCATGTCGCCGGAGAACTGGCGCCCCGTCGTCCAGGGCTTCAACGCGCGCTATCCCGGCATCCGCGTCGAGACGCTGGACCTGCCGAATACGCGCGACGTCTTCGAACGCTACCTGGCGGAGCGCAGCACCAACAGCCGCACCGGCGATCTGCTGGCGACCGCGGAACCGGCCGGCTGGATCGAGCTGCACAACCGCGGCGAGGTGCTGGAGTACAAGTCGCCGGAGGATGATGCATGGCCGGCCTGGGCCAAGCCCTTCCCTGGCGTGTACACCTGCTCCTCCGATCCGCTCGTCTTCATCTACAACAAGATGCTGCTGCCGGAGGCACAGGCGCCCAAGACCTTCGCCCAGTTCGTCGAGCGCGCGAAGGCCAATGCCCGCAGCTGGCGCGGCAAGATCACCAGCTACGGCGTGCACAACAGCGGCCTCGGCTATTCCGGCAACTACGCCTTCGTCCGCAAGAACGGCGATCAGGCCTGGCAGTGGTTCAAGGAGCTGGCGGAACTGCAGCCGCGCTGGGAACGCTCGGGCGGCCCGATGACCGAGAAAGTGACCTCGGGCGAGTACGTGACGGGCTGGTTCGTCTCCGCCATCACCTTCCTGCCGCGCCTGAACGACCCGGCGCGCGCGCGCATCCTGGGCTGGAACTACATCGGCGACGGGCAGCCGGTAGTGGTGCGCGGCGTCGCGGTGCCGAAGGGTTCGCGCAACTCGAACGCGGCGAAGCTGATGCTGGACTACATCGCCTCCGCCGAAGGCCAGCGCGCCTTCGGACGCGGCGGCCTGACGCCGGCCCGGCCCGACGTCAAGCCGGGCGACGGCATCCGCCTCACCTTCAGCTCCATCGCCGAGGCGATCGGCGGCGAGCAGAACATGTGCTTCATCGACTATGACCCGAAGATGGTCACGGACTTCCAGTCCTTCTCCGATCGCTGGAAGAGCGTTTACGCCGTCCGCTGAGGGATGAGCACCACCACAATGGATGCCGGGGCGGATGCCGCCCCGGCGCGCATGCCCCGCGAGGTCCCGATCCAGTACGCCACGGCGCTGCTCGTGGTGGTGCTGGTCGTGGCGCCGCTGCTGCCGGTGCTGTACCAGTCGCTGCTGGACAGCGCGCTCTATGACGACGAAGCGCGGCTGACGCTGGGTAACTTCGTGCGGCTGGCGCAGACCGACGGCTTCGCGCGCATCCTCTGGAACACCTTCCTGCTGGCCGCCCTGACGACGCTGGTCGCGCAGTTCTTCGGAACGATCGCGGCGGTCCTGTTCGGACGCACCGATCTGCCGGGCGCCCGCGTGCTGGGGGAGCTGTTCCTCTGGCCGCTCTACCTCTCGGCCCTCGTGCTTTCCTTCGGCTGGTACACGATCTACGGGCCGGCCGGCTATGTGACGCTGTTCTGGCAGTCGCTGTTCGGCGATGCGCCGTGGAACCTCTATTCGCTCGGCGGCATGGCGATGATCGCCGGCGTGTCGCAGGCACCGCTCGCCTATCTCTACTGCCTGTCCTCCGCGGGCATGACCGACCCGACGCTGGAGGAAGCGGCGCGGGTCTCCGGTGCCGGCACCTTTCGCACGCTGTGGCGCGTGACCCTGCCGCTGATGCTGCCGGCCATCGCCTACAGCGCGGTGCTGAACTTCACGATCGGGCTGGAACTTCTGTCGGTGCCGCTGATCTTCGGCGAACCGGCCGGCATCAACGTGCTCACGACCTTCCTGTTCAACGTCAGCGCGACTTCCCCGCGCCCCGACCATGGCCTGGCGGCGACGGCCGCGGCGCTGATGCTGGTGGTGATCTGCTTCCTGGTCTGGCTGCAGGGGCGGCTGCTCGGCAACACGCGACGCTTCGTCACGCTGGGCGGCAAGGCGACGCGGCCGCGCCCCTTCCGCCTCGGCGGTCTGCGCTGGCCGCTTTTTGCCGCGGCATTGCTCTATGTGGTGCTGACCGGCGTGGCGCCGATCTCCATGCTGATACTGCGCGCGTTCACCTCCTTCCTGTCGCCGATGATCCCGCTTGCGGAGGTGCTGACCTTCGACAATTTCACGGCGCTGATGAATGAGCCGATCTACGCGCGGGCGGTGACGAATTCGTTCGTCGTCAGCGTGGTGGGGGCGGCGATCGCGACCGCGCTGATCGGCATGGTGGCATTGATCGTCCACCGTTCGGAATTCCGCTTCCGCACGCCGCTGCACTACGTGGCGCTGTTCCCGCGCGCCGTGCCGGGCGTGGTCGCCGGCATCGGCTTCTTCTACGCCTTCGCCCTGCTGCCCGGCCTCGGCGGCATCCGCAACTCGATCTGGATCCTGGTGATCGCCTTCACCATGCGCTTCATCCCGGCCGGGCTCGGTGCGGTCGCGCCGATGCTGCTGCAGGTGAGCCCGGACCTCGACCGCAGCGCACGCGTGCAGGGGGCGGATTGGTGGACCGCGACGCGGCGCATCATGATGCCGCTGATGCGGCCGGCACTGGTCGCCTGCTACACGATCCTGTTCATCTCCTTCTTCAAGGAATACGCGACCGCGATCTTCCTCTTCGCGCCAGGCAGCGAGGTGATCGGGACCGCGCTGCTGCAGACATGGGTGCAGGGCGAGGTGGGCGTGGTCGCCGGCCTCGCGGCCATCCAGGTCGCCGTGATCGCGGTCTGCATCACCACGGCCCGCGCCATCTTCGGGGTGAAGCTCCATGGCTGATCTGCTGATCGAAGGGCTGGTCAAGCGCTTCGGCGAAGTCCGTGCCGTTGACGATGTCTCGATCCACGTCGCGGACGGGGAATTCGTGACCCTGCTCGGCCCTTCCGGCTGCGGCAAATCGACCACGCTCGCCGCCGTCGCCGGGCTCGACCGACCGGATGAGGGACGCATCCTGGTCGGCGGCAAGACCTATTTCGACAGCACGCGCGGCATCTACCTGCCGCCGGAGGCGCGCGGGTGCGGGCTGGTGTTCCAGTCCTATGCGCTCTGGCCGCACATGACGGTGTTCGACAACGTCGTCTTCCCGCTGACGCTGCGCAAGGTGAACGCCGCCGAACGCAGGCGCCGGGTGGCGGAGGTGCTGGCGCTGGTCGAGATGGAGCGGTTCGCCGACCGCTATCCGCATATGCTTTCGGGCGGGCAGCAGCAGCGCGTGGCGCTGGCGCGCACGCTGGTCTATCAGCCAAGCATCCTGCTGCTGGACGAGCCGCTCTCCAACCTCGACGCCAAGCTGCGCGACCGTGCCCGCACATGGCTCGCGGAGCTGCGCACCCGGCTCGGCCTCACCACCATCTACGTCACCCATGACCAGATCGAGGCACTGTCGCTGTCCGACCGGATCGTGGTGATGAACAGCGGGCGCATCGCCCAGCTCGGCGCGCCGCAGGAGATCTATGAGAAGCCTTCCGATCCGTTCGTCGCCGACTTCATCGGCACTACCAATTTCCTGCCCGCCAAGGTCGCGGATCGTGGTGCGGGAAGCGTATCTTTGGAACTCGGCGACGGTCAGCGTATCGAGGTCGCGGTGGAGCGGGCGCCGGACCAGGGCGCGCGCGTCACCCTGGCCTTCCGGCCGGAACAGATGCGCGTCGCCAGCGATGGCGAGACAACAAATGGCGAGGGATCGATTGTCGAGGCACGGGTGGTGACACGCTCCTATATCGGCGGCCGCTGGCAGGTGGGCCTCGACCTGGGCGGCGGCCCGCTGCGGCTTGAGACCGAGACACCGCCCGCCGGCGATACCGTCCGATTCTGGTTGCCGCGCGATGGCGGCATCGTCTTCCGGGAGAACAATCGTGTCGCAGCCTGACGCGCCGGCGCTGCCGCGCGCGGATTACACCCCTGGGGTCCGCGGTCCGCTCACCGGACTGCGCGTCATCGACCTCTCACGCCTGGTCGCCGGCAACCTGCTGACGCAGCACCTGGTGGATTTCGGCGCTGACGTCATCAAGGTGGAACCGCGGGAGGGCGACACACTGCGCCATTGGCGCGTGAAGGGCGTGGAGACCACCTGGAAGATCCACAGCCGCGGCAAGCGCAGCCTGTGCATCGAGTTCCGCCACCCGGGCGCAATGGACCTGATCCGGCGCCTGGTCCCGGGGGCGGCGATCTTCGTCGAAAGCTTCCGGACCGGCACGCTGGAAGCCATGGGGATCGGCCCGGAGGAGTTGCTGAAGATCGAGCCCAGGCTCGTCATCGTGCGCATCTCGGGCTGGGGGCAGGACGGCCCCTACAAGCGCCGCCCCGGCTTCGGCACGCTGGTCGAAGGCTTCGCGGGTTTCGCCAGCATGAACGGCTTCGCCGACCGCGAGCCGGTGCTGCCGCCCATGTACCTGGCCGACAGCCTTGCCGGGCTGACCGGCGCCTTCGCCGCCATGGCGGCGCTGCGGGAAGTGGAGATCAATGGCGGCAAGGGACAGGTGATCGACCTGCCGCTGCTCGACCCGCTCTACAATTCGCTTGGGCCGCAAGCGGCCAACTACCGGCTGACCGGCAAGGTGAAGCCCCGCACCGGCAGCCGCAGCACCGGTTCCGCGCCGCGCAATGTCTACCGCACCAGGGATGACCGCTGGGTCTGCCTGTCGGCCTCCACCCAGGGCATGGCGATGCGCGTGCTGCAGGCGATCGGCCGCGCCGATCTGTGCGATGATCCGCGCTTCCAGACCAATGAGCAGCGCGTCGCACATGCGGTCGAGCTGGACGCCGTGATCGGAGCGTTCGTCGCGCAGCGGACCCAGGCGGAGAACGTCACCTTCTTCGAGCAGGCGGAGGTCACGATCGGCCCGGTCTATGACATCGCCGACTTCATGAAGGACCCGCATGTGCATGCGCGGGCCCTGGTCGCCGACTATCCGGACGAGGACATGGGCGACTTCCCGATGCATGCCGTCACAACCCGCCTGTCGGGCACGCCGGGGGCGATCCGCACGCCCGCGCCGCGGCTCGGCCAGCACACGCGCGATGTCCTTGCCGAGGCGGGCCTTTCGGCCGCCGAGATCGAGGACAGCATCACCGCAGGCCTCGTGAGGACCGACGCATGACCGCACCCGCCCATCCCGTCTGGCGCTCCGGACTCTTCGTGCCGGTCAATGTCGAACGCTTCGTGGCCAAGGCCTCGACCCGCGGCGCGGATGTGCTGCAGCTCGACCTCGAGGACAGCATCGCCCCCGCCGACAAGGAAGCGGCACGCAAGCTTCTGCCCTCTGTCGTGGAGCGTCTTGCCAAGGAAGGCCGCGCCGACCTTCTGGTGCGGATCAACCAGCCGCTGGAGCTTGCGGTGCGCGACCTGGAGGCGGCGGTGCTGCCGGGCGTCCAGGGCATCATGGTGACCAAGGCCGAAGGCCCGGACCATCTGCGCCTGCTGGACGAACTGGTCTCGCGGCTTGAGGAGAAGCGCGGCATTCCCGACCGCACGCTTCGCTTCCTCGTGCTGGTCGAAGCGCCCGGCCCGCTGTCGCGGGCGCATGAGATCGCCCGCGCCACGCCGCGCAACATCGGCATGTCGCTGGGGGCGGAGGATTACGCGACCGCCGTGGGTGGCGAGCCGACGGGCGAGACGCTGCTGATGCCGAAGCAGCAGATCCTGCAGGCGGCGCGCGCGCATGGGCTGATGCCGATGGGCACGATCAGCACGGTCGCCGACTATTCCGATCTGGAGGCCTATGCGCGCGTGGTGCGGCAGTCGGCGTCCTTCGGCTTCGTCGGCGCCTCGGCGATCCATCCGGCGCAGGTGCCGGTGCTGAACGCCGGCTTCAGCCCCTCCCCCGAAGCCGTGGCCAGGGCGGAGAAGATCGTGGCCATGGACAAGGAGGCAGCCGCGGCCAACCGCGGATCCTGGTCGCTGGACGGCAAGATGATCGACATTCCCATCGTGCAGCGCGCAGAGGCCCTGCTGGCCCGCGCCCGCGCCATCGCCGCGCAGGAGGCCCGCAAGGCCGGCTAGGCTAGGCCGCTCCCGCGGCGGGCGCCGGCGGGCGGGTCAGTCCACCACGTGGATGTCGGTCGCCCCCAGGGCCTGCAGGATGTCGCGCGCGCGCCCGGCCGCGGCTTCGTCCTCGGTGGCGACGGCGAGGATGGCGGCGGTGCGCGTATCCTCCTTCGCCTCGTCGTCGGCGGCTTCGTCGATGGCGGTCGCCACCGCCATGGCATCACCGAGATTGCCCGCGGTCGCCGCCGTGACCGCGGCGGCCACCAGCGTGCCGGCGACGCGGCCCTCCAGCGACGTCATCTCATCGGTCGCGTGGCCGATGGTGATGCTCCCCCGGTCGAATCCGGCAGCCTCGAGTTCGGCCACCACGCGCCGGAGCATGCCGCGTTCATGGAACAACCCGCCGATGCCCTGCATTGTGCTCTCCGTGCATCGCGCGGGGCTTGGTGGGGCGGCCGCGCGAAATAAAGAAACCCATACCGGGTCAACCGGAAGGCTGGCCGGCATGACGCCTTGCGAACGCGGTCCCGCGCTGCCAGCGTCGGCATATGCTGACGCTGGCCGAGATAGAGGACGCCGCCCGGATCGTCCACGCCGCCTTTCCCGCCACGCCCCAGTACGCCTGGCCGCTGCTGGCGGCCCGCACGGGCGCGGAGGTCTGGGTCAAACACGAGAACCACACGCCCGCCGGCGCCTTCAAGGTGCGCGGCGGGCTGACCTATTTCGACCGGCTGCGGAAAGACCGGCCCGGCGTGAAGGGCGTGATCTCCGCCACGCGGGGCAATCACGGCCAATCGCTGGCCTATGCCGGGGCGCGGGCCGGGATCGCGGTGAAGATCGTGGTTCCGCGCGGCAACAGCATGGAGAAGAACGCGGCGATGCGCGCCTTCGGCGCCACCCTGGTGGAGCACGGGGAGGATTTCGACGCAGCGCGGATCGCGGCGCAGAGGCTAGCGGAGGAGGAGGGGCTGGAATTCGCGCCATCCTTCCATCGCGACCTTGTCGCGGGTGTTGCGACCTATTCGCTGGAGCTGCTGCGCGGCGTGCCCGGCCTGGATGCGATGTACGTGCCGATCGGGCTGGGTTCGGGCATCTGCGGCGCGATCCTGGTGCGTGACCTGCTGGGCCTCTCCACGGAGATCATCGGCGTGCAGAGCACGGGCGCGCCGGCCTATGCCGAATCCCTCAAGGCCGGCCGCGTGGTGGAGATCCCGCGCGCGGACACGTTCGCGGACGGGGTGGCCACGCGTATTCCGGATCCGGGTGCGTTCGAGATGATCCGCAAGGGTGTCGCCCGCATCGTCACCGTCTCGGATGACGAGGTGGCCGCGGCGATGCGCGCCTATTGGACCGACACGCACAACCTGGCCGAAGGCGCGGGCGCGGCACCGCTTGCGGCGCTGATGCAGGAAGGTGCGCGGATGCGGGGCAGGCGCGTGGCGGTGGTGTTGTCGGGGGGAAATATTGATCTCGACCTGTTCCGCGCGAAGGTTCGGTAGTTTCGATGTTGCGTCTTCAAATTCTCGATGATGTTTTCCACATTATTGACGATATGCTTTGCCATCCAGGCACAGACACTTCGCGACTCGATCGCAATCCCCGATGGGTGAATCTGCGATGGGTAGAAGGATTCTGCCGCACGGCGGCCGGATCGAGCTGGGATGTCAGAGTTCTGGGTATGCGGGAAGGCGAGGGCGACACAGCAGCCCATTTGGTGAAGGCTCTTGGCTTCCCCCCTTCTCCGGCGGGGTGGGCCGCCGCTCGATGCGCATCTCTCACAGCTGCGGAAGCGATAGGCCTTCAATCCTTCCTCGAGGCCGACTTCGTACTGGGCTTTGGCTTACCGCCAGTGTTGCTGAATATGCTTCTGGATAAAGCCATTCCTTTCCTCGACATCGAAATAGATGCGGTCCGGTTTGCCCCAGATCTCTTCTTGAACGTTTCCACTGATGACGAAGATTTGGCCGCGGACTTCAGCAGGATGACGGTGACGGACACAGCCGTCATCCCCGCGCTGAGCGCGCTACTAGCACGTGAGCGCCGCGTGGCACCAACGCGCGGATTTTTTCCCGACGCGAGAGTAGGCTTGTTTGTCGGCCAAGTTCCTCACGACGCGGCGGTCATTGCCGAGGGCAGGTTTGTCCTCCCGGCGCAGGTTCTCAGCCAGATCGTGGAGATCGCCGCCGAGCTTGATCTGCTGCTCGTACGCCCCCATCCCCACTGGAATTCTATCGACCATCTCTTGCCGATCTTGGACGCGGTTCCCCACGCCATCCTGACACAACATCCAAGCTACGCTTTGCTCGCCGACAGCTCAGTGAGTGATGTCATCGCCTTGTCGTCAAGTTTGCTGACCGAAGCACGGCTCGCCGGCAAACGCGTGCATCAGCTGATGATTCCGGATCGCGATCGCCCACTATTGCGGGAGCCGCGGCTGCGGCAAGCGCGGGTATCCTGGCCAGCTTTCCTGAGCGTGCTCACGCGGCGATTGCAGGCCATCCCTCCGGATGCCGCCCCCATTCCGGAGCCGATGGCACTGCATACATCTCTGCAAACGACCTGGGGACTGGCTTCGCCGCCAGTCCAGGAAGTCCCGGAGCTGGTGCCTGCGCGGGAAATGAATGCCGGTGCGCCGGCCTTCGCAGGGGCGTTGATTCACGGATGGCATCGGCAGGAAGACTGGGGAGTCTGGGCCTCCCAGCGCGAGGCGACGCTGGTGCTAAGGCGCCCTGCTGCCAAGACGGGCGGAACGCTGCGATTGACCTTCATGGCGCTTCCGCAGCGTCCGGGTGGTGTCCAGATGGTCGAGGTCAGTACCAGCAAGGGGGATGTTTCAGGCACGACGCGCATCACCAACGCCACCGCGTGGCAAGGGACCATGGATTTGGCGGTTCCAGACGGCGCCTTTTCTGCGGGATATCTTCAGCTTCGTATCCGGTCGGCAAACATGACGTCCCCAGCGGACATGGGCATGTCTGAGGATACGCGCGCTCTGGGTGCGGGACTAAGATCGATCATGTTCACGGCGGAGGAAGCGGAACACGTGGCGTCTGAGCCGCAGCGCAACGGGCATGTCCTCGGGGCAGCTTACTATACTTCCTTGCACGAGACGAATTCTGGCTACCAACAGAACAACTGGCTCGTGGAGGAAGCAGATCTGCTCGCGCAGATTCCCGGCGACATATTGCAGGAAGTCGGCTGCGGCAACGGGCGTTACCTTGAGGTCGCCGCGCAAGCGCGCCGTCGTGTCATCGGATGCGATTGGGCCTTGTCCCCAGGTGTGCGCGACTTACGCACCCGCATGGCAAATATCGAGTTCTTTCCATGCGACATCACAAAGCATCTTCCGCAGTTCAACGCGGATATTCTTGTATCGGCCAACGTACTTGAGCACCTGCCCACGCAGGATATCGCACCTACGCTCGCCCGCCTGACCCAGGCGGGACGGTGGCAGTTTCACAAGATCGCCTGCTACGATGATGCGCATAGTCATCTGACTGTGCGCGACCCAAGCTGGTGGCTGTCACAGTTCTGCGCCATTTCACCATCCTACCGGCTGATCCGTTTGGAAGAGCGCTCGGGCGACCCTGAGCGACCGATATGCATCATTAGCAACTTTCCTTTCATAGAACGAGGGATCGTCAAAGACCCATTGAGGCCGGGACTGGAACAGGCCCTTGCGGCAGCTTCCGCAGAGCGAGACACAGCAAGCGTCAAGGCCGCCGAGATGGAGGGACTTCTGAAAGAGATGCGCGCACAGCTTGCCGATCTGAATGTTCGGATGCTTGAAATGGAAGCGGAGCTTCAGGCGAAGACTTCACGCCTTGGAGCCATTGAGCGTTCGACGATCTGGCGCGCCACGCGGCCACTCCGCCGGATCGCGAGCCGGATGCTGGGCCGGTCGGGCGAGGCTACGTGACCGCGCTGCTCGTCCGCGACATCCGCCCCCTCGCCGGTCCAGCCGCCGATGTGCTGGTGCGCGACGGAAGCATCGCCGCCATCGCCCCCGGCCTGACCGCGCCCCCCGGCACCCCTGTCGAGGACGGCGCCGGCGCGCTGCTGCTGCCCGGTCTGATCGAAGGCCACACCCATCTCGACAAGACGCTGTGGCACCTGCGGGAATGGGTCGAGAACGATGTCGGCCCGTCGATCCAGGACAAGATCGACAACGAACGCCAATGGCGCGCCGCCCATGCCCACGATGCCGGTGCGGCCTCCCTCGCCATGGCGCGGCTGTTCCTCGCCAACGGCACCACGCGCATCAGAAGCTTCGTGGACATCGATACCGAGGCCGGGCTGAAGCACCTGCATGGCGTGCTCGCCACCCGCAGCGCGATGGCGGAGGTGCAGCAGATCCAGATCGTCGCCTTCCCGCAATCCGGCCTGCTGGTGCGGCCGGGCACGGACGCGCTGCTGGATGCGGCCCTCGCCGAAGGGGCGGACGTGGTCGGCGGGCTCGACCCCTGCGCCATCGACCGCGATCCGGCGCGGCACCTCGATGTCGTGTTCGGCCTCGCGCAGAAGCACGGCAAGCCGGTGGACATCCATCTGCACGAACCGGGTGAGATGGGGGCCTTCTCGCTCGACCTCATCCTGGAACGCACCGAGGCGCTGGGCATGGCGGGCAGGGTGGTGGTCAGCCACGGCTTCTGCCTCGGCATGATCGACGAGCGGGCGCGCGATGCACTGCTCGACCGCATGGCCCGGCTCGACGTGGCGATCGCCACCACCGCGCCGCCGTCGCGGCCGGTGCCGCTGGTCGCGCCCTGCCGCCGCGCCGGCGTGGCCATCTTCGGCGGCAATGACGGCATCCGCGATACCTGGAACCCGTACGGCACGCCGGACATGCTGGAACGCGCGATGCTGATCGGGCTGCGCAACAACTTCCGCCGCGATGAGGAGATCGGCTGGGCGCTGGAATGCGTGACCGCATCCGCCGCACGCGGCTGCGGCTTCGGTGGCTATGGGCTGGCCGAAGGCTGCCGGGCCGATTTCACGCTGGTCGATGCACGCAGCGTCGCCGAGGCGGTGGTCGCGCGGCCGGTGCGCAAGCTGGTGGTCTCCGCCGGCCGCGTCGTGGCGCGGGATGGCGTGCTCGCGATGGCGTGACGGCAAGCCGATCCGGATTCTTCTCTTCGTCCGTAACGGGAATGACCGGCGGCGCGACGATGCGGTGTGCAGACGAGATCTGCCGCAACATCAGGATCGGAGAAGTGCCATGTCCAAGACCATTCTTGCCGCCGTTCTGTCCCTCGGCTTCGCCGGCGCCGCGCTGGCGGGTGAAGGCTACGCCACCACCGGCGACTGGCGGGAGGTCGTGATCCAGCCGGCCGCCACCGCTTCATCGCACAGCGCCGCTCCGGCCATGCCGATGACGGTCGGCAGCTTCGAATTCAACAACGCAGCGAACGGCCAGGGCTGACGCCGCTGCCGGCGCCGGAACGCCGTCAGGCGATCCGGTGCCGCGCCCGCGCCGCGCGCTCGATCGCGGCGGTGACCAGCGGGTCGACACGCAGTTCCCCCGCCACCCATTCCAGCATCCGCAACTCGTCGGGTTTCGCGAAATGGTCCGCCGCGACCACGTCGCAGGCAAGCGCGTAGGCCGTCTCCCGCAATCCCGGATCGAGTGCGGCGCACAGGATCTCCGCCGCGCGCTTCAGCCCGTCCGAATCGCGCAGCAGGTTCACCGCCATGTTCATGGCGTGGTCCAGCCGTTCGGAGGTGAAACCGCGGAAGGCGGGCATGGTCTGCACCAGCCCGGACATCACGCCGATCTCGCGATCGGTCATCCCGCCATCGGCGGTCGCAACCAGCACCATGGTGCAGACCAGCGCCTCCTGCGGACTGAGTTCCGGCTTGGCCAGCATGGCAATTTCCTGTCCTGTCCGGTCCGTGATGCCCGCACTCGCCCCGCGCATCAAGGCGCGAGGAAGGCGCGCGCCTCGGCCGCCGCCTGCGCCAGCCCCAGGCGCACCGGCCGCACACCGGCGGGAAAGGCCGACAGCAGGCGGGATGGCGTGCGGCGGTCGAGCAGCACGAACACGCCGCGATCGTCGGCACGGCGGATCAGCCGGCCGAAGCCCTGGCGCAGCCGCCGCCGCGCCTCCGCATCGTCCCAGGTGGAGGGGGCGCCTTCCGACAGATGCGTCCGGCGTTCGCGATGCAGGATGTCGGGCCGGGGCCAGGGGACCTTCTCGAACACGACCAGCCGCAGCGCGTTGCCGGGCACGTCCACGCCATCGCGCATCGCGTCGGTGCCGAGCAGGCAGGATTCCGGCTCGGTGCGGAACACGTCCACCAGCGTGGCATTGTCCATCGCGTCCACGTGCTGGGCGTAGAGCGGGATGCCCGCCGCCTCCAGATCGGGCGCGATGCGCTGATGCACCGCGCGCAGCCGGCGGATCGCCGTGAACAGGCCCAGCCCCCCGCCGCCCGCGGCCAGGAACATCGTGCGATACGCGGCGGCGAGCTGGGCGATGTCGAAGCCCACATCGGTCACGATGAAGCAGCGCGTCTGCGCGGCGTAGTCGAAGGGCGAGCCGACGGCCGCACGGATCGCGGGCGCGGGCAGATGCGCCGCGCCGGTGCGCGCCTCGGCCGCGCGCCATGCCGCCTCCGGGTCGGAATCCGCGTCGCGCAGCGTGGCCGATGTCACCAGCATCCCGTGCGCGGGCGCGGCCAGCACGGCGGCAAACGGGATGGTGGGGTCCAGCCAGTGGCGGTGCAGCCCGACATCCGCCACCCGCCCGTCGCGCCGGTCGAGCGCGAGCCACAGCACGTGCTCGGGCCGCGTCCCCGGTTCGGGCGGTGGGGCGGCGACGGTCTCCAGCATCTGCTGCCACGCCGAAAGCGGGTCGCGCGCGCGCCGGCGCAGCGACCGGCAGGCGGCCTCGATGCGCTGGCGCGTGGCGGCGTCCAGCTCGTCCGCCTCCTCGTCCAGCCGCGCGGCGAGGCGGGTTTCCAGCGTCAGCAGCGGCTCGGCGAGCCGCGCCAGGGCCCGGCGCAGCCGCTCGGCCGCGGCGGCCAGATCCTCGGCCGCCGGATGCAGGTCGCTTTCCAGGCTGGACACACCGTCATCCTCGGCCGTCCGCGCCAGGACCTGCCGCCAGCAGGCGCGCAGGAACGCCTCGGTCGGGTTCTCCTGCCCCGGCTCGGTGCCGGCGAGGTCGGGCTGATCGCCCGACAGGCGGCCGGTCCAGCCGCTGGCGGGCAGGGCCCGGGCCGCCTGCAACGCGGCCTCCAGCGGCGCCATCAGCGCGGGACGGTCCGCGACCAGTTCCTCGATCCGCCGCCGCAGGCCACGGGCGCGGGACCGTCCGCCCTCCGCCCCCAGCAGCCAGCGGCGCAGTTCCGCCGTCTCCATCCCGGTCAGCGCGGCGGAGAAGGCGGAATCCGCCGCGTCGAACAGGTGGTGGCCCTCATCGAACACGTAGCGGGTGGGCACGCTGCCATCGTCCAGCCCGCCCCAGGCGGCCTGGGCCATCACCAGCGCGTGGTTGGCGACGACAAGGTCGGCCGTGCGGGCGCGGCGCACCGTGTGCTCCACGAAGCAGCGCCGCCAGTGCGGGCAGGCGGAATGGATGCACTCGCCACGCCGGTCCGCCAGCGACGCCCCGATGCCGGGGAACAGCTCCGCGAACCAGCCCGGCAGGTCGCCGCCGTTCAGGTCGCCGTCCTCGGTGGCCATGGCCCAGCGCGCGATCAGACCCAGCGGCACCGCGCCCGCGCCGAGGCCGGCGGAATTCACCGCCTCCTCAAGGTTCAGGAGGCAGAGGTAGTTCTCCCGCCCCTTGCGGACCACGACGCGGCGGTGGCGCTCGGCCCGGTCGGGCACCAGCCGCGCCAGCTCCGCCTGCACCTGGCGCTGCAGGTGGCGGGTATAGGTGGCGATCCAGACGGGGGCATGGTTGCGCTCCGCCCACAGGCTGGCGGGCGCGACATAGGCAAGGGTCTTGCCCGTGCCGGTCCCGGCCTCGGCCAGCACCATGTGGGGCGCGCCCCGCGTTTCCCTGGGCGCGAAGGCGGCCGTGGCGGCGGAGGCATAGTCGCCCTGGCCCGGCCGCTGCTCGGCCCGCGCGCCCACCAGCTCCGCCAGCCGGCGGCGGGATTCGGCGGGCTCCACGGGCAGCGAGGACGGCGGCGGGGGCGGTGGCTGCTCCTCCCATTCCGGCAGGCGCTTCCAGACCCGCAGCGGCTCGCTGTTCGGCAGCGGGGCGCGGCCACCCAGCGCCTCGATCACGAACGGCGCCCAGGACCAGCCGCCGCGCTCCATCACGGCGGCCAGCGCCAGCGCGTCGCGGTTGGCCGGCAGATCGGCGCCCGCATGCAGGCGTCGCAGCAACGTGAGGGCGATTTCCGGCAGCAGCGCCGCCGCGTCCTCGGGATGCGCGGGCGCGTCCAGCCCAAGCGCCAGCGCAAGTCCGCGCGGGGTCGGCGCGGCCTGCATGGCGGGGCAGGCGAAGGCGAACAGCTCCAGCAGGTCGTAGGCGGGAAAGCCCCGCAATCCCAGGCGCCGCGCCGTGGCGGGCGCGTGGACCACCATCGGCGGCGCGGCCGTCACGCGCGCGGCGGCCTGGTCCCGCGGCAGCGTGTCGATCTCGCCGTCCGGGGTCAGGATCGTCGCGCGGCCGGAGCCTGCAACCAGCGCGGGCGCGTCGGGAAGGGTCACGCGCGACCCGCGCCGCGAGGCGGCATCAGGCGCGGAGTCGCATGCTGCCGCATCGGACCATATAAGGGCCGCCGTCCTGGATGCCGCAACCGAGCCGATGACCGATCCGACCACCGACTACAGCACCGTGAAAGCCTGGCCGTTCGAGGAGGCCGCGAAAGTCGCCGCCCGCCTCAAGCGCACCGGCAAGAAGGAGGCGCTGTTCGAGACCGGCTACGGCCCTTCCGGCCTGCCGCATATCGGCACGTTCGGCGAGGTCGCGCGCACCTCCTGGGTGCGCCGCGCGTTCGAGGCGGCCAATCCGGGCATCGAGACCCATCTGCTCGCCTTCAGCGACGACATGGACGGGCTGCGCAAGGTCCCGGACAACGTGCCGAACCGGGAGATGCTGGCCCAGCACCTGGGCAAGCCGCTGACCGCGGTGCCCGATCCGTTCGGCACGCATGAGAGTTTCGGCGCGCACAACAACGCCCGGCTGCGCGCCTTCCTGGACGGATTCGGCTTCCGCTACGAATTCGCCTCCGCGACCGACTACTACCGTTCCGGCAAGTTCGACGCCGTGCTGCTGCGCGTGCTGGAGCGCTACGACGCGATCATGGAGGTCATGCTGCCCACGCTGGGTGAGGAGCGGCAGGCCACCTACTCCCCGATCCTGCCGGTCTGCCCGCGCACCGGCCGGGTGATGCTGGTGCCGATCGAGGAGCGCAAGCCGGATGCCGGCACCGTGATCTGGCGCGATCCGGACACCGGCACCCTGGTCGAAACCCCCGTCACCGGCGGGCATTGCAAGCTGCAATGGAAGGCCGACTGGGCCATGCGCTGGGTGGCGCTCGGCGTCGATTACGAGATGAACGGCAAGGACCTGATCCCGACCCGCGTGCTGTCCGCCAGGATCGCCCAGATCCTGGGCGGCGCGGCGCCGGACGGCTTCACCTACGAGCTGTTCCTGGACGAGAAGGCGCAGAAGATCAGCAAGTCCAAGGGCAACGGGCTGTCCGTGGAGGAATGGCTGACCTACGGCCCGCCGGAAAGCCTCGCCCAGTTCATGTACGTGGCGCCGCAGCGGGCCAAGCGGCTGTTCTTCGACGTGATCCCCAAGGCCACGGACGAGTATCTCTCCAACCTCGACCGGCTGCGCGCGAACCCCGATCCGGCCAATCCGGCCTGGCATATCCATGGCGGCGCGGTGCCCAACGACGCGGGCAGCCCGGTATCCTTCAGCATGCTGCTGAACCTCGCCGTGGTGGCGAACGCGGAAAGCCCGGACATCCTGTGGCGCTACCTGCGCCGCTACGCGCCGGATGCCTCGCCCGCGAATTCGCCGCTGCTCGCCTCGCTGCTCGATCGCGCGGTCGCCTACTACCGGGACTTCGTGAAGCCCGCGAAGAACTACCGCGAGGCCACGGAGGCGGAGCGCGCCGCGCTGGCTGATCTGGCGCAGAGCCTCGCCGCGGCGCCCGAAGGTGCGGACGCCGCCGCGTTGCAGGACATCTGCTACGAGACCGGCAAGCGGCATTACCCGAAGGAAAAGCTGCGCGACTTCTTCGGCATGCTCTACCAGGTGCTGCTCGGCCAGCCCGAAGGGCCACGCTTCGGCGGCTTCGCGGCCCTCTATGGCGTGCCTGAGACCGTTCGTCTGATCGAGCAGGCCATCGCACGCTCCGCCGACGCGGCGTGAAGACGCGCGCTGTCAGGCTGCTGCGCGACTACGGGCTGACCGTCGTCGGGCTGCTGCTGCTCGCAGGTGCGGTCTGGGTGGTGCAGGAGAAGTTCGGCAACCTGCGCCTGCACGAGATCGAGGCGGCCATCGACGCCCTGCCCAGGCGCGGCGTGGTGCTGGCGGGACTGTGGACCATCCTCGCCTACGTGATCCTGACCTTCTACGACCTGCTCGCCACGCGCTACGTGGGCCATCCGGTGAGCTATCCGCGCGTCGCCTTCGCGGCGTGCTGCGCCTATACCTTCGCGCACAACCTCGGCTTCGCCGCCGTGTCCGGGGCGGCCACGCGCTACCGGCTCTATGCGCAATGGGGGCTGACGCCGCTGCAGATCGCGGGCGTGGTCGCGTTCTGCTCGCTGACCTTCGGCCTCGGCGCGATGGTGCTGGGCGGCTTCGTGCTGTTCACCGAACCCTACGACATTCCGGTGTTCAAGGACCTGCCTGTCTGGATGGCGCATGCGCTGGGCGTCGTGCTGTGGCTGATCGTGCTCGGCTACATTTCGCTCAGCCGGTTCTGGCGGCGGCCGATCCGCGCCTTCGGCGGCGAGCTGCGGCTGCCCAGCTTCCGGCTCGCCACCGCGCAGGTGGCGCTGGCGGCCGTGGATCTGGGCGTGACCGCGCTGATCTTCTGGACGTTGCTGCCCGATGCACCGGGCCTGACCTACTGGAAGTTCGTGGGCGTCTATCTCCTCGCCTACTCGGCGGGGCTGGCGGCGCATCTGCCGGGCGGGATCGGCGTGTTCGACACCGGCATCGCGGTCGGCCTGTCGCCCTGGCTGGACGCCCCCACGATCTTCGCCGCGATCGTGGTGTTCCGGGTCTGGTACTACCTGCTGCCCATGGCGATCGCGGGCGTCGCCTTCGCCGCGCATGAGGTCGCACTGCGCGGACGCGGCATCCGCCGGCTCGCCGTCTCCGCCGATCCGTTCGTGGTGCCGATCCTGTCCGGCTTCGCCGCGATCGCCGGCGCGCTGCTGATGTTCGAAGGCGCGCGGGGCGGGCGGGACAACCTGATGGGTCCCTGGACGCTGCAGCTGTCCAAGCTCGCGGCCAGCGTAGTCGGCGCGTCGCTGCTCGTGCTCGCATGGGGGCTGTTGCGGCGGGTCACGCTTGCCTGGTACGGGGTGCTGGCGCTGCTGCTGGCCGGCGCGGGGCTCGCGGTGATCAAGGGCATCGCCTGGGGCGTGCCGGCGGGGCTGGTGGCGATCGCGGCGCTGATGCTGCCCTTCCGCACCAGCTTCTACCGCGACACCCGGCTGCGCCGGGAACCGTTCAGCCTGGAGACGCTGCTGCCCATGCTGGGCGTGGTCGCATGCAGCATCGGCATCGCCCTGTTCAGCCACCGCAACCTCGCCGCCCGCGGCGAGGCGTGGTGGACCGCGCCCTTCCGGGCCGACGCGCCGCTTGCGCTGCAGGCTGGGATCGGCATTGCCGCCGCGCTGCTGCTGGTTGCGCTGTACCGGCTGCTGCGGCCGGTGCGGGTGAACGCAGAGACCTATGACGGCGCCGCGCGGCAGCGGCTTGCCGCGCTCGGCGCGGATGTTCCGCCGGCCAGCGGGGACGGCGTGGTCTGGGGTGAGGACGGAACGGCGGGCCTGCCCTATCTCCGCCTGCCGAACGTGCTGCTTGGCGTCGGCGATCCGATCGGCGTGGATGAGGACCGCGTCTCGGCGGTGTGGCGCTTCCGCGACCTGTGCGAGCAGCAGGGGCTGGACCCGGCCATCTGGCGGGCCGGATCGGACCTGCTGCCGGTCTATGCCGATATCGGGCTCGTGGCCTTCGCGCTCGGCCCGGACGGGCAGCCGCTGCCCGAATCCGCGGACCGCACGCCGGAAGCGCACAGCTATCTGGTCTGCCGGCCGGAACGCGACCTGACCAAGCTGCTGCCGCTGCTGCCACAGCTTGAGGCGACGGAGTAATCGGCGCCCGCGGACACGGTTGAGCCGCACTCCCTTCCCGCGCAAGCTCTGCGCGATGTGGAGAGCTTGCCCATGACACGCCCTGACCTGACGCCGATCGGCGGGCGCGCCGCCTGGACCGGCGCGGACCTCGCGCAGGACACATCCTGGATCATGTCCCTGCCGCCGGAAGCGCCGGGGGAGATCGACGCGGCCCTGTCCGGGCTCGGGGACCGGGCACTCGGCCGGTTCGACGCGCGGCTTTTCCCGCTGCCCGCGACAGCATCGTTCCTGGCGCAGGTCGCACGCGAGCTGGAGAGCGGACGCGGCCTGGTGCGGCTGACCGGGCTCGATCCCGCGCGCTATGCGGCCGCCGATCTCAAGCGCGTGTTCTGGGGGCTGATGTGCCATCTCGGCACGCCGCTGCCGCAGAACACCACGGGCGAGATCCTGGGCGAGGTGAAGGACGAGACCGGCACGGGCGCGGCCGTGGGGTCGGGCTCGGCGCGGGCGCGCAGCCGCTCCACCGGACCGCTGCGTTTCCATACCGACAAGTGCGACCTGCTCTGCCTGCTCTGCGCATCGAACGGGATCGCGGGCGGCGTGTCGCGGATCGTCTCCACCGTCGCGATCCACGATGCCATGGCGGCACGGCGGCCGGACCTGCTGGCCGTGCTGTATGAGGATTTCTGGCGCGCGCGTCCGGCGGACGAGGAAGGCGAGGGCATGGCCTCACGCCCCTTCCCGATGCCGGTCTTCGCCCGCGGCCCGGATGGCGACTTCACCAGCCAGTACAGCCGCACCTATGTCGAGATGGCGCAGGGCCAGCCGGGCGTGCCGCCGCTGCGTCCGGAGCAGGTCGCGGCGATGGACATGCTGGCCGCGCTGGCCGACGAGCTGTGCGTCGAGATGCCGTTCGAGGCCGGGCAGATCCAGCTGATGAACCAGCACGTCACCTATCACGGCCGCACCGCCTATGCCGACGACGCGGCGGCCGGCGCCCGGCGCAACCTGCTGCGCATCTGGCTGGCGAGCCCGCTGAGCCGCGCGCTGCCCGCGGGCCATGCGGATCAATGGGGCGACGTGCGGGCCGGCGCGCTGCGCGGCGGGGCCATTCCGGGGGTCAGCGCACTGGCGGCCTGACCCCCGTCACGCATCCCTCTCCCGCCATGCGGGAGAGGGTGGAAACGAAGGCTCAGGCGCGGCGGCGGCGGGCGAAGACGAGCCCGGCGAGGCCGAAGCCAAGCACAGCCATCGAAGCAGGCTCCGGCACCGGGTACATGGCATCGACATGTTCCCGCGTGATGTCCGTGGTGTTGGTGAACAGGCCGTCCACACCCATCGCCAGATACGTGTCGTTCGCGGCAACGTTGGCGGCGGAGATCGTGTAGACATGCACGAACAGCCCGGCTTCGTGCGCGTTGTCCACGCAGGCCTGGTTCGTGCCGCCCGTGCTGGGGCCGACGCCATCGGCGAAGGTGGCAATCTCGGCGGCCGCCGCGGCGTCCGCCGGGCAGGCGCCCAGATACACCAGCGGCAGGTCGGTCAGGCCGTTGAGATACTGGACGATGTCCTTGCCGAAGGACTGCAGGATCACGTTGTCCAGGCTGCCGTCGAAGAAGCCGTTGTACTTGGGATCGGCCAGGGCCGCGAGCATCGCATCGGCCACCGCGCGGTTGTAGTCGGCGTTGGCGATGGTCTTCACCTCCGGATACACGCCCACGACCTCACCCGTGTCGAGGAAGTGCTGGTAGGCGTAGTCGAGCACTTCGTTGAAGGTCGGAACCTTGAAGTCCTCGGTACCGTCGTAATAGCCGTTGCCCGGCGCGGAATAGGCCGATCCGCCGCGCGACTTGGCCGTCAGCGTCTGGATCTCGGCATAGGTCAGGTTCTCGGCGTTGAACCGGCCGTTGACCGCCTTGGCCGCCAGCGCAGGATTGGTCGCGGCCACCTGGACCACGTTGGTCGTGGCGTTGAGCGACTGGTCGTGGACGGAGATGAGAACGCCGTCGGCAGTCAGCGCGAGGTCCTGCTCGATGAAGTCCGCGCCCATCTGCACGGCGAGCTGATAGGCCTCCATCGTATGTTCGGGCAGATAGCCGCTCGCACCACGATGCGCGATGACCAGCGGGCGTTCGACCAGCGGCGCAGCAGAGGCAGCGGACGTCAGCGCGGACGCACCGACGAACGCCGCGCAGACGAGCGCGGTGGCCGCAAGAGGATTTTTGAGAAGCATCTTAACTCCGGCGTGGATGTTTGGGCGCGGATGCGCGCCAGGCGCACCCTAGGTTCGCGCCAACACGCATGTGTGACGTGCCGGTTAAGCGGGTCTGACATTTCGTTTCTGAAAGCGAACTTCTTCGAGGAACTACAACCTTCGGCATAAGCAACGGATCCGGAAACACCCGCCCCGTGCTCCGCCCGCCAGGTGCCGGAGACAGGCTTGTCCCGGAATTCCATTGGCTTTCCGGGACAGATGGCGCAGCCGGCGTCAGGAACCGGCCTGCATGATGCACGCGAAAGTTGCCTTCGTGGCCAAGGCGGATGGCAAACTCCACGTGCCCGAGCCGGCATCTCCGACCGGCGGGCGGGAGGAAACAAATGTCCATCATTCCGACACGGCGTTCCGTGTTGTCCACGGCCGTGGTCACTGCGGCGGGCGCGATCGCATCACCCGTATCCGCGCAGCACGACGCGCGGGGCAGACCGCCCGCGCGATATCCGGATCCCGACATCGTCGCGCTCGATCCGAAGCGCTTCACCGCGCGGATCGGCAACACCACGATCCAGCGCCTGTACACCGGCATGGGTTGGGCGGAAGGCCCGGCCTGGCATCCGACCGGACGCTTCCTCGTCTGGTCCGACATCCCCAATGACGAGAACCTCCGCCTCACGGAGGAGGACATGAAAGTGTCCCGCCGGTTCCGTTCGCCTTCCGGCTTTTCGAACGGCAATACTTTCGACCGGGAAGGGCGGCAGATCAGCTTCCGCCATTTCCATCGCGACGTGGTTCGCTATGAGCCGAACGGAACCGTGACGGTGCTTGCCGCGCGCGCGCCGGATGGCCCGTTCAACGCACCCAACGACGGCGTCGTTCATCCGGCGGATGACGCGCTGTGGTTCACCGATCCGGGTTACGGCGCGCTGATAGAATACGAGGGAAACCGCGTGCCCGAGGCGGCGACCAGCCCGCGCCCCTTCATCAAGGAGGCGATCTATCGCCTCGACATGCAATCCGGCCAAATACAGAAGGTGGCGGACGAGCCGTTCAAGCCGAACGGGCTGTGCTTCTCACCGGACTACCGCACGCTCTATGTCGCCGACACGGGCAGGAGCCATTACGAGCAGGCCAAGAACGTCATCTGGGCCTACGACGTGGACGGCACGCGGCTGACGCGCCCGCGCACCTTCACCGACATGGTGCTGGACGGAAAGCTGGGCTCCGCCGACGGCATACGCTGCGACGAAGGCGGCAATCTCTGGGCCGCGGCCGGCTGGGTCGGGGATGGCTATGACGGCGTCCACATCTTCGCCCCCGATGGGGAGCGGATCGGGCTGATCAAGCTGCCCGAGATCTGCGCCAATCTCTGCTTCGGCGGCAGCCGGCGGAACCGCCTGTTCATGACGGCGAGCCAGAGCCTCTATTCGGTGATGGTGGAAGCACGCGGCGCGCATTTCTGCTGATGGCGCCCCCGGGAGGGCGCCTGCGCCCTTCCGGGTCACCAGCAAGGCTCGGCGGTATCAGGCGGCGGCCGTCGCGGGCATGAACAGCGGATCGAGCAGCGCGTTCAGGGCCGCCTCACTTTCCCATGCCAGCGACACGCCGACCACGGTGATCCGGTCGCGATAGGACGCGGGCACGCGCACGATGTCCTTGGGCGTGGTGACCAGCGTCGCCTTCAGCCGCTCCGCCTCGGCGAACAGTGACTGCATGTCGGACGGGTCATAGGGATAATGGTCGGCGAAGGTCTCGCGCCCGACCAGCACGGCGCTGGACGCCGTCAGCATGGCGAAGAACTTCGCCGGGTTGGCGATGCCCGCAAACGCGAGCACGGGCTTGCCCGCAAGCTCCGCCGCTTCCGGCGCGGGGACCGGCCGCGCCCGCAGCACGGGCAGGCCGGCCGGCAGCATGGCGCGCACGCCGGCCTCATCCTCACCGATCAGCACCGCGGCACGGCAGCGCGCGGCGGCGGCCGCGATGGGCTCGCGCAGCGGCCCCGCAGGGATGATGCGGCCATTGCCGAACCCGTAGCCGCCGTCCACGACCATCAGGGTCAGGTCCTTCTCGATGGTCGGGTTCTGCAGCCCGTCGTCCATGACGATGGCCTCCGCCCCGGCGGCCACGGCCTGCTTCGCCCCCTCGCCGCGATTGGCCGAGATCCAGGTCGGCGCGATCGCCGCCAGCAGCAGCGCCTCGTCCCCGACCTGCCGCGCCTCGTGCCGCGCGGGATCGACCTGAAGCGGCCCCTTCTCGGACCCGCCGTAGCCGCGCAGCAGCGCGTGCGCGGCGACGCCGCGCGCCTTCAGCCGCGCGAGCAGGTCGAGCGCGACCGTGGTCTTGCCCGCGCCGCCTGCGATGACGTTGCCGCAGCAGATCACCGGCACGGGCGCCTTCCAGCCCGGCCGCGTCATGCGCCGCGCCGTCGCCCCCGCGTACAAGGCGGAGAGAGGCGTAAGCAGCAGGGGCATCAGCCCGCCGCCGCCGCGATTCCAGAATTCAGGGGCCCGCATGGGGGAGCGCCGGTGCCTTTCCTCAACCCGCCGGGAGTGTGCCGGTCCCGAGCAACCCGAGCAACGCCCGCGCGATCCGGTCCGGCAGTTCGCCATGCCGCGCCGCGGCGGCGGCCCCGGCATCGCCCATCGCCGCGCGCCGCACCGGATCGGCCAATAACCCTCCCACCGTGTGGATCAGGGCCGCCGCATCCTGCACGCGCGCCGCGGCCCCGGCCTCGATCAGCGCGGCCGTGGCCTCGGCGAAGTTCCAGGTGTGCGGGCCGAACACGACCGGGCAGGCGAGGCGCGCGGGCTCCAGCGGGTTCTGCCCGCCACGCGCCACCAGGCTGCCGCCGACGAAGGCGACCTGGGCCAGGCGATAGAACAGGCCGAGCTCCCCCAGCGTGTCCGCGATCCAGACATCGCCATCGGGAAGTCCGCCCTGGGACCGGCGGGAGACGCGCAGCGGCGCGGCGAGCGTTGCGATCTCCGCCCCCCGGTCGGGATGGCGCGGGGCAATGACGGTCAGCAGGCCGGGATGCCGGGGGGCGAGGGCGCGATGCGCCTCCAGCACCATCGCCTCCTCCCCCGGATGCGTGCTGGCGGCCAGCCAGACCGGGCGCTGGCCGAACCAGGCGCGCAACTGCCGCAGCGTATCCGGGTCCGCAGGCAAGGGCGGGGCGGCGAATTTCAGGTTGCCGGGCGCCTCCACCCCGCGCGCGCCGAGTTCGGCGAGACGGCCGGCATCCCGCCCGCTCTGCGCCTGCACCAGCCGGAAACGCGTCAGCAGCGTGCGGGCAAGGCCCTTCGCGCGGCGCCAGCGGGCGAAGCTGCGCACGGACATGCGCGCGTTGATCAGCGCCAGCGGGATGCCGCGTGCATCGGCTTCCAGGATCGTGTTCGGCCACAGCTCGCTTTCCACGAAGGCCGCCGCGTCGGGCTGCCAATGATCCAGGAAGCGACGGATCCAGGCGCGCATGTCCAGCGGCGCGAACTGGTGGATCACGTGATCCAGCCCGAGCAGCGCGAGCCGGTCCGCGAGCAGGGCGGCGGAGGTGACGGTGCCGGTGGTCACCAGCACCGGCAGGGCAGGGGCGATGCGATGCAGCGCGGTCAGCACCGGCAGCAGGCTCGCCGCCTCCCCCACGCTCGCGGCATGCACCCACAGCAGCCTTCCGGGGGGGCGGTGGCGCGTGGCATGGCCGCGGCGTTCGCAGATACGCTCCGGCACCTCCTTGCCGCGACGGACCCGAAGCCGCAGCCAGAACGGCAGCAGGGGCGCGGCGAACGTGGTCATGCCGCGCCAGAGCAGCAATGCGGGTGTCGTGGTCCGGAGGGGACGCGAGTTTGCCGCCGGGGAAGGCGGCGGGGTCACCGTCCGGGGCGGAGGTGCGGTCATCGCCCCACCGCCGCGTCGGCGCGTTCGCAGGCTTCGCTCATCGCCGCCGACATATGTTCGATCGCCGCGGCCGCGCCATCCGGCGGCACGTCAATCACATCCCCGATGACCACGACGCCGCGGCCGAAGGGCAGCGGGATCATCATCCGGTCCCATGAGCTGAGCACGACCGCGCGCGAGACGGCGGCACTTCCGGCGACAAGGCGGCACCCGGTCATCGCTGCAAGCTGCGCGGCGCCGGGGGCCGCGACGCGGCGCGGACCGCGCGGGCCGTCGGGCGTGATCAGGACCGGATGGCCGGCGTTGACCGCCTCGATCATGCCGCGCAGGGCGGCCGCACCGCCGCGGGAAGAACTGCCGAACACGGGTGTGGCGCCGAAGCGGGCGACCACGCTGCTGATCAGCCGCCCGTCGCGATGCCGCGACACGAGGAAGCGCGGCGCGTAGTCCGCGCCCTGCGGCAACGCCCCGCGTACCAGCCGCCACAGGACCGGGATCATCGGCAGCCGTTCGTGCCAGAACACGAACACCAGCGGCGTCGCCGTGGACACGAAGCCTTCGATGATGTCCCGGCCTTCAAGCCGCCAGCGTATGGTCCGATAGGTGAGCGCGAGATAGAGGCCGAGCAGGCGCGCAGCCACGGCCTGCGCGCGCTCGCCGCGCAACAGGCGCTTGAGCATGAACGCGCGGGTAGCACGGCAGGCGGCGGGGGACCAAATCCTCCATGCCGCGCCCGGCCCGCGCCAAGTCGGTGCCCGCGCCTAACCCAGCGTGATCCCCGCGTCGCGGATCACCTGCTGCGCGACGCTGCGCTGCCGGTCGAGCCACGCGCCGAATTCCTGCGGCGAATTGCCGACCATGATCGCCCCGGCCGGATCCATGCGTGCACGCACCGCCGGCGCCTTCACCGATGCGGCGACGGCGGCGGCGACCCGGTCGATCGCAGCCTGAGGCGTGCCCGCGGCGGCGAACAGGCCGTTCCAGTCGTTCATGTCGAAGTCCGGGAAGCCCGATTCGGCCAGCGTCGGCACATCGGGCAGCGACGGCGCGCGTTCCAGGCTGGTCACGGCCAGGATGCGCGCCCTGCCCGCCTTGACCGGCGGCCGGGCGGAAGATGTGGTGATCAGCACCGCATCGACCACGCCCGCCATGATGTCGCGCGCCGCATCGGCGCCGCCGCGATAGGGCGTGTGCACGAACTTGAGGCCGGCCTTCTGTTCCAGCGCCGCCAGCGCCAGATGTGCCATGCCCGCGGCGGGCGGTGTGCCGATGCTGACGGTCGCGGGTTTCGCCTTCACGGCTTCCAGGAACTCGCCGAAGGTCCGCGCCGGGAAATCATGCTTCACGGCGATGACCTGCGGGAAGGTGGAGATCAGCGACACCGGCACGAAGGACTTGGCATAGTCGAAGGGAAGATCGTGCAGCAGCACCGGATTGGTGAGCTGGTTCGCCGCATCGACCAGATACGTGTAGCCATCGCGCGGCGATTGCAGCGTCGCGCTTTCAGCCACCACCGCGTTGCCGCCGGTCCGGTTCTCGATGACGATGTTCTGGCCCAGCGCCTTCTGCATGTCCTCGGCCACGGATCGTGCGGCCGTGTCCGCGGCACCTCCCGCCGCGAAGGCGACGATGAAGCGGATGGGCCGGTCGGGCTGCCATTGCCCCTGCGCCCGCGCCGCGCGGGCCAGCAAAGGTGCGGCGACCGCGCCGCCGAGCACTGCGCGGCGGTCCATGACGTTGTTCATTATGTTTCCTCCCTGTGCCGTCGATAGGCCGTCAGTTACGCAATCGTGCGATCTCCCGTGCCACGGCGTCGCCCATCGCCTCCGTGCCGACCAGCGTGGCGCCGTCCTCCATGATGTCGGCGGTGCGGTAACCTTCGGCCAGCACGCGCCGCACCGCCGTCTCCACCAGCTTCGCGCCGTCCTCCATGCCGAGCGACAGGCGCAGCATCATCGCGGCCGAGAGGATGGAGGCGAGCGGATTGGCGATATCCTTGCCCGCGATATCGGGTGCCGATCCGTGCACCGGCTCGTACAGGCCGCGGCCGTCGGCATTGATCGATGCCGACGGCAGCATGCCGAGCGATCCGGTCAGCATCGCCGCCGCGTCCGAGAGGATGTCGCCGAAGATGTTGCCGGTGACGATCACGTCAAAGTCCCGCGGCTTGCGGATCAGCAGCATCGAGGCCGCATCGACATAGAGATGCGACAGCTCCACATCCGGATACTCGCGCCCGACCTCCGTGACCACGGTGCGCCACAGCGCGCTGGTCTCCAGCACGTTGGCCTTGTCCACGGAGCAGAGCTTTCGCCGCCGCCCGCGCGCCGCCTTGAAGCCGGCATGCGCCACACGCCGGATCTCGCTTTCCGTGTAGCGCATGGTGTTGATGCCGATGCGCTCGCCGTTCTCGACATGCACGCCGCGCGGGGTGCCGAAATAGATGTCGCCGGTCAGCTCGCGCAGCACGATCATGTCCACGCCTTCCAGCACGTCGCGCCGCAGGGTGGAGGCGCCGGCCAGTTCCGGGATCGCGGTGACGGGACGGTAGTTGGCGAACAGGTCCATGCGCTTGCGCAGCCGCAGCAGGGCATGGCCGCCGCGCTGCTCCGGCGGACGCAGGTCGCTCTCATAGCTGCCGGCGGCGCCGAACAGCACCGCATCCGCCCGTTCGGCAAGTTCGGCCGTCGCGTCCGGCAGCGGATCACCCGTGGTGTCGAAGGCGGCGTCGCCGATCGCGGCCTCACTCATCTCGAACTGGGGCCCGTTCGCGGCGACGGCGCGCAGCGCCTTCACCGCCTGGGCCGTCACCTCGGGGCCAATTCCGTCGCCGCCGAGCACCGCGATATGCATGTGGACGCTGTCTCCGTGTTCAGTAGTTGTCGCGACCGAAGCGCCGCTCGAAAGCGGCGATGTCATCGGCATGGGTCAGGGTGAACCCGATCTCGTCCAGGCCTTCGAGCAGGCATTTCTTGGCGAAGGGATCGATCTCGAAGCGGTAGGTCGCGCCGTCCGGGCCGGTCACGGTCTGCGACGGGAGATCGACCGTGATCTCGGCGGCGGGATCAGCCTCCACCTGCGCCATCAGCGTCGCCACGTCGGCGGCCGGCAGCATCACGGTCAGCATGCCGTTCTTGACCGAGTTGTTGGCGAAGATGTCGCCGAAGGACGGCGCGATCACCGCGCGCACGCCGTGGTCGTACAGCGCCCAGACCGCGTGCTCGCGTGAGGAGCCGCAGGCGAAGTTGCGCCCGCCCAGCACGATGCGCGCATCGCGCCAGTACGGCCGGTTCAGCGGGAAGTCCGGCACCTCGCTGCCGTCGGGGGCGAGGCGCAGGTCGCGGAACAGGTAGTTACCGTGGTTGTCGTCGCGCGGGCGGGACAGGTAGCGCGCGGGCAGGATCTGGTCGGTGTCGATGTTCGGCCGCGGGAAGGGCACGGCGGTGGAGCGCAGGGTGACGAAGGGCTCCATCCGCTCAGCCCTCCGCCATCAGGCGCCGCACATCGGCCAGATGCCCGGTCACCGCAGCGGCGGCGGCCATGGCCGGGCCCATCAGATGCGTGCGCGCCCCCGGTCCCTGCCGGCCGCGGAAATTGCGGTTGGAGGTGGAGGCGACGCGCTCGCCGGGGGCGGCGATCTCGCCATTGGTGCCGAGGCACATGGAACACCCCGCCTCCCGCCACTCGAACCCCGCCTCGGTGAAGATGCGGTCCAGGCCCTCGGTCTCCGCCTGCCGCTTCACCGGGGCGGAGCCGGGCACCACCCAGGCGGTCACGCCATCGGCCACGCGGCGGCCGCGCGCCACGGCGGCGGCGGCGCGCAGATCCTCGATGCGGCTGTTGGTGCAGGAACCGATGAAGACGCGGTTGACCGCGATCTCCTCCAGCTTCGTGCCGGGGGTCAGGCCCATGTATGCGAAGGTGCCGGCCATGGCGGTGCGGCGCTCCGCGTCCGGCTCGGCATCCGGATCGGGCACATGGCCGTCGATCGGCAGCGCGTCCTCCGGCGAATTGCCCCAGGTCACCATGGGCGCGATGGCATCGCCGTCGAGCGTGACCTCCGTGTCGAACCGCGCCCCGGGGTCCGATGGCATTTCCTTCCAGCGCGCCAGCGCGATGTCCCAGTCGCGGCCCCGCGGCGCGAAGGGCCGCCCCGCGAGATAGGCGAAGGTGGTGTCGTCAGGCGCGACCATGCCCGCGCGTCCGCCACCTTCGATCGACATGTTGCAGAGCGTGAGCCGCCCTTCCATCGAAAGGCCGCGGATCGCGCTGCCCGCGTATTCGATCACGTGCCCGGTCGCGCCCGCAGCGCCGATCTTCGCGATGATCGCCAGGATCACGTCCTTCGCGGTCACGCCGAAGCCGAGCGTGCCGTCCACGGTAATGCGCATCGTCGCAGGCTTGCGCTGCCACAGCGACTGGGTGGCGAGCACATGCGCCACCTCCGACGCGCCGATGCCGAAGGCGAGTGCGCCCATCGCGCCATGGGTCGAGGTGTGGCTGTCGCCGCAGACGATCAGCATGCCCGGCTGGCTCAGCCCGGTCTCCGGCCCCACGACATGCACGATGCCCTGGTTGCCGTCCCTCAGCCCGAACACGCGGAAACCCATCTCCGCCGCGCTGCGGTCCAGCGCCTCCACCATGCCGCGATGCTCGTCGTTCGGGATGGCGTGGCGGATGCGCGCATCGGTCGGCACGTAATGGTCGGGGGTGGCGAAGGTGCGGTCCGGCGCGCGCACGGGAATGCCCCGGCGGCGCAGCATCTCGAAGGCCGGGGCGCATCCGTCATGCACCAGATGCCGGTCCACGTAGAGCAGGGTCTGGCCGTCCGCCCGCTCCAGCACGCGATGGCGGGACCAGATCTTCTCGAACATCGTGCGCGGTTCGCGCGCATCGCTGTCTGGCATGGCGTGGACGCTCCTCCGGTGCGCTTGAAGCCGCGCTCGTACACGAATGGTGGCCGGACCCGGCAGCCACGGCAATGGGAAGTGCCCCACCCGGCGCCAAAACCACGCGTGCCGGGCGGGAGGCTGACAATCCAACGCGCGCGGTCTAAGCAGGCCGCGTGACGCGGCGGCGATCCGTATCGGTCGTGCTGGCGCTGCTGCTGGCCATGCAATGGGCCACGGCGGCAGCGCATTGCCTGCGCTTCGCCCCGGTCTCCGGCCTTGTCGAGCTGTGCACCCCCGACGGGGTGCGCCAGGTCCCCTGGCCGGGGCAGGACGTGCCCGCGCCCGGCAAGCACGCGGCGCAGGCCGTCTGCGCGGCCTGCGCGCTGCCCACGGGGGCCGCGCCGCCAGCGCCGCTCGCCGTGCCCGTGCCGGTCGCCTACGCCACGATGGTGGCCTATGTCCGCCCCGCTCCGCGCGCCCCGCCGGCGCGGACGACGCCCACACCCGTCCAGCCCCGCGCCCCGCCTGCCGCCTGACGATCCGAACCCGCATCGCCTTCGCGTTCCCTTCGTCAGAGGTCCATCATGGCTTTCCGCCTTTCCGCCGCCGCGGCCGCCGCCGCGCTGTTCGCGCTGCCCGCCGCCGCCCACATCACCCTCGAAACCGCCCAGGCCGCGCCCGGCACGACCTACAAGGCCGTGTTCCGCGTGCCCCACGGATGCGGACATGCCGACACGACGGGCATCACCATCACCGTCCCCGAAGGCGCGACCGGCGCGCAACCGATGGCCAAGCCCGGCTGGACCATCCGCACGGTCGCGCGGCCGGACTCCACGGAGGTGGGGCAGGTCGTCTTCGAGGGCGGCACCCTGCCGCACGCGCTGTACGACGAGTTCGTCATCCGCTTCCGCACCCCGGACGCGCCGGGCAAGGTGCTGCCCGTGCCGGTGGTGCAGAGCTGTGCCGGCGGCAAGGTCGCGTCCTGGACGCAGGTCCCGCAGGCAGGCGAGCGCGTCTCCTCGCCAGCCCCGATGCTGCGGCTTGTCGCCGCGCAGGGCCAGCCGGCCGCCGAGACTGCGGCGGGCGCGCTGCGCATCATCCAGCCCTGGACCCGCGCCACCGCCCGGCCGGGCGCGACCGCGGGCGGGTACCTGACCATCCGCAATACGGGCACGGAGGCAGACCGCCTGCTCGGCGCCACGAGCCCCGCTGCGCCGACCGTCGAGCTGCATACAATGAGCATGACCAACGGCGTGATGCGGATGCGGCCGGTGGACGGCATTGACATCCCGGCAGGCGGCGAGGTCGCGCTGGAGCCGGGCGGATTCCACATCATGCTGGTCGGCACGAAGGAAGCGCTGCGGCCGGGCGCCAGCGTGCCGCTGACACTGCGCTTCGCCCGTGCCGGGGAGGTGACGGTGAACCTCTCGGTCGGCAGCGCCGGCGCCTCCGCGCCGCCGTCCGGCAACGGCGAGCACCATCACCACTGACACGCTGCCCTGCCCCTCCCGCCGGTCCGGCGGGAGGGGGGGTGCATGGCGCAGGGCCGCGCCGCTAAGCTCGGCGCGCCAGCCATGAGCATCCCTTCCATCGTCATCCTCACCGGCGCGGGCATCAGCCGCGAAGCCGGTCTCGCCACCTTCCGCGACCCGGACGGCATCTGGGCCAGGGTGCGCATCGAGGACGTGGCCACACCGGAGGCGTTCGCGCGCGATCCCGCCCGCGTGCACGGCTTCTACAACGCCCGCCGCGCGCAGTTGCGCGATCCCCAGGTGCAACCCAACGCCGCGCATCGCGCGCTGGCGGAGCTGGATGCGCGCTGGCCGGGGGAAGTGCTGCTGGTGACGCAGAACGTGGACGACCTGCACGACCGCGCCGGATCACAACGCCTGGTCCACATGCATGGGGAGCTGCACAAGGCCCGCTGCCTGCGCTGCGGCACGGTGACCGCGTGGCGGGAGGACCTGTCCACGGACACGGCCTGCCCATCCTGCGGCCGCACCGGCGGCATGCGCCCCGACATCGTCTGGTTCGGGGAGATGCCGATGCACATGGACCGCATCCACGCGGCCCTGGAGGGCTGCGGCCTGTTCGTCTCCATCGGCACGTCCGGCGCGGTCTATCCGGCGGCCGGCTTCGTGGCGGAGGTGCGCGGCCGCGCGCGGACGGTGGAGCTCAATCTGGAACCGGGCGAGGGGTCGGCGCTTTTCGACGAGACACGGCACGGCAGGGCGACCGCTCTCGTGCCCCGCTTCGTCGAGGAGCTGCTGCGACGATGGACCTGACCGCGCTTTCCGCCGAGGCCCGCGCCTGCACGCGCTGCGCGGCGGAACTGCCGTTCGGCCCGCGTCCCACCTTCACCGTCTTTCCGCAGGCGCGGCTGCTGATCGCCAGCCAGGCCCCGGGCACGCGGGTGCATGGCACGGGCATCCCCTGGAACGACCGGTCCGGCGACCGGCTGCGCGAGTGGCTCGGGATGGATCGCGCCGCCTTCTACGGCGATCCGCGCATCGCCGTGCTGCCGATGGGGCTGTGCTATCCGGGCCGGCTGAAGAACGGCGGGGACGCCCCGCCTCGGCCCCGCTGCGCACCGCTGTGGCATCCGCGTTTCCGGGCCGCATTGCCGGACCTGCGGCTGACCCTGCTCGTGGGCTCCCATGCCCAGCGCCACTATCTCGGCCCGGGCCGCATGACCGACCGCGTGCGCGGCCATGCCGGATACCTGCCCGATTTCTTCCCGCTGCCGCATCCGTCCTGGCGCACGACGTTCTGGATCGCCCGCAATCCCTGGTTCGCGCAGGAGGCGATCCCGGCATTGCGCGCGGCCATCGCCTGCGCGATGGCATGATCCATGCCCGCCTGCGACAGCCATCTGCACATCCTCGATCCGGCCCGGTTCCCGTTCAGCGACGGGACTTCCTATCTGCCGCCAGCCGCCGAATGCGCCTCGGTCGAGGAGCTGACGGCCCTGCACGACGCGCACGGCATCACCCATGCCCTGCTCGTGCAGCCTTCCTCGGGCTACGGGCTCGACAATGCCTGCCTGCTGCACGCGCTCACGGCCGGGCGGGGGCGGTTCCGCGGCCTTGTCCAGCTTCCGCCGGAGGCGACGGAGGAGACGATCGCCACGCTCGCCGCGCAGGGCTGCGTGGGCGTGCGGCTCGATCTCGCGGGCAAGGGGCTGGTGCAGCTCGAACGCTGGCAGGCATCGGGACTGTTCGCACGGCTGAAGGCGGCGGACTGGATCGTCGGTGTGCTCGGCCGCGGGACGCAATGGGCGGAGGCGGCCCCGGTGCTGCGCCGGGCCGGCGTACGGCTGATGATCGACCATTGCGGCCTGCCCGACGTGGCGCAGGGCGTGGACCAGGCGGGGTTCCAGGCGGTGCTGGACCTGCTGCGCGCAGGTGCGGCGGTGAAGGTGTCCGGCGCGGACCGCTGGGCGCCGGGACCGTGGCCCTTCGCGGCCGCCACCCCCTTCGTGGCCGCGTGCATCGAAGCCGCCGCGCCGGAAAACCTGCTATGGGGATCGGACTGGCCCTTCGTGCGCGCCACGCGGCGCGTGGATTACGGGCCGATCCGCGGGCTGCTGGACCGCTGGATACCGGATGCGGCGCTGCGGCAGCGCGTGCTGTGGGACAACCCGGCGCGGTGGTTCGGCTGGGGCTGAAGCGCCCGCGTCATCCGGGCCGGATCAGGCTTCGCCGCGCCGCAGCGCTTCCAGGCGGTGGAACACATCCGCCGTCGGGTGCTGGGTGATGTCGGCCGCGTGTTCGCCGCGGATCGCCGGGCGCAGTTCCTGGGGCAGCAGGTCGCGCAGCCGGTGCAGCACCGGAGCCGGGGCGGCGAGGAACAGAGCGGAGACCGCGCCGCCGCGGATCGCAGCGGTCAGGTCGTCCGCGAGCTGGTGCAGGAAATCGCGCTGCGCCTGCCCTTTCGGGGTCGCATCCGCATCCTCCGGGTCGATGCCGCTGCGCTGGGTCGCCCCTGCGGCGGCGAACAGCCGGCCGGGACGGTCCTCGCCCAGGGCGGCGCTACTGGTGCGCGCATCGGGCGAATCCCATTCGCGCACCGCGTCGTAGCCGGTGTTGCCGATCCGCCGGCGAAAGGCGCGGGCGCGGCTCGCATTGGCCACGATGAACCAGGGATGCGGGCCGGGATCGGCCGGCGATTCGGCGGCGTGCGATGCCATGTCGTCCTCCATGTCAGGCCGGAAGATGGCCACTGACCCAGGCTTCGTCCTTGCGCTGGATCATCGCGCCCGGTGGCTAGAAATCGGTGCAGCGGCCCTTCTGTTCCCAATCTCCGAAGCGGGTCGGCTCGGGCCCCTTCGGGCCGCCGATCTCGACCGGCTTCGCCGGCGGGGTCTGGGGCGCGGGCGGCGTGTCCGGCCCGGCTTCGGTCTTGTCGTCGCTCATGGCGGGGATGTGGTGCAGGACGGGGCGCGGGTCCATATCTTCTGGCCATGAACTACGTACGCACCGCGATCCTGCTCGCCGGGCTGACCGCGCTGTTCGGCGTGGTCGGCTACGCCATCTCGGGCGAAGGCGGCATGCTGATCGCCCTTGCCGTCGCCGCGGCCATGAACGTTTTCGCCTGGTGGAACTCGGGCAGCATGGTGCTGCGCATGCACAATGCGCAGCAGATCGGCCCGCAGGACGCCCCGCGCCTGTTCGCCATGGTGCAGGCCCTGTCGCAGCGCGCCGGGCTGCCGATGCCCGCGCTGTATGTGATCCACGAGGACCAGCCCAACGCCTTCGCCACCGGCCGCAGCCCGGAGAACGCGGCGGTGGCGGTCAACACCGGCCTGCTCGACCGGCTGAGCGAGGAAGAGGTGGCCGGCGTGGTCGCGCATGAGCTGGCCCATATCCGCAACCGCGACACGCTGACCATGACCATCACGGCCACGCTCGCCGGCGCGATCTCGATGCTCGCGCAGGTCGCGCAGTTCGGCATGCTGTTCGGCGGCGGCCGCAGCGAGAACCGGCCGAACCCGATCGTGATGCTGCTGACGATCATCCTCGCCCCGCTCGCCGCGATGCTGGTGCAGATGGCGATCAGCCGGTCGCGCGAATACGCGGCCGACCGGATGGGGGCGCAGATCGCGGGCGATCCGCGCGGGCTGGCCAGCGCGCTGCAGAAGCTGGAGAGCTACGCCCATCGTATCCCGAACGAGACGGCGGAGGCGGCGCCGGCCACCGCGCACATGTTCATCGTCAACCCGCTGAGCGGACGCGGCTTCGACAACTGGTTCGCCACGCACCCGAGCACGGCCAACCGCATCGCCGCGTTGATGGATCTGGCGCGCAATCAACCGGGCGGCGGCGGGTCGCCGTGGACGCGTCCCGCGGCGGCGGCCCCCAGGCAGGACGGCTTCCGCAATCCCTGGGGCTGAGGCTTCAGTCGCCGTCCCACTGCTTCAGCACCGCGACCCCTTCGGCCTCACCGGGCCAGAGGTGCACGGTGTAGCGGTCCTCCCCCTCCAGCCCGTCCTCGCTGAGCGTATCGAGGCCGGTGAACACCACAGCCGCGCGCAGTGCGCCTTCCGGAACGGAGAAGCGCGCGGCGTCGGGCGCGTAATCCGTGCAGCCGGCGATCAGGATCGTGCCGGAACTGCGCAGGCCGGCCGTGACCACGTGGTCGGCCTCGTCCACGGGCAGGGCGGGTGCGGCATCGTGCAGCACGACCTCCACCGGCACCTCCATGTTCCGGGCGGTGAAGACGACAAGCGCATCGTCCCTGCTGACGACACGCTGGTCGATGGCTTCGTCGGTGATGTCGCCGGAATAGTCCGTCTCGCTGCCGGCATCCGCGAGGTAGAACTGGTGGTAGTCGGCAAACAGGGTGCCGCTGAAGACCGTCGCCATATCCGCCGTCCGTTGCGATCGCGGCGGCATAGCACGGCATGCCGGCGTCAGCGCACGAACAGCGTCAGCACCGTCCGCCTGCCGCGGGAGTAGTTGAACCCGTCCACCTCGGCGACCTCGCGCGGCGTGATGCCGAGCTTCGCCGCTTCCTCATGGAACGCCGTCAGGTCGCGGTCACCGATGGCGACCAGACGCCCGGGTGCCTCGGCCAGGAAGCGGGCGCCGTCCCAGCCGGTGCCGATCCAGCGCGTGCCGGTGCCGGCCAGGAACATCAGGCTCGGCTCATGATAGCCGACCGCGCCGAAGCGATCGTCGTCCGGCGGCCGGTCGCCGAGCACCGTGCGCACCTCGGCCGTGAGGCGTGGCGAAATCCAGATCGCTTCGGTCCGCGGCAGCACGAACTGGAAGATCACGACATAGACCAGCGGCATCGCCACGACCGCGGTGATCGCGACGCGCGGCCAGTCAGCGCCACGCAGCGCCCGCAGCACCACCCATGCCAGGGCAACGGCGGCGACCGGCGCCGCGACGCCCCAGCCCGGCCGTCCGTCGGCCAACAGGGGCACCAGCAGCCCGGCGATGCCCAGCACCGCCGCGCCCGCCAGGAATAGCGGCACGCTGCCGCGCGCCCACCAGCGCGGCGCGGCATCGCGCGCCGGGTCGAGCGCCCAGCGCGCGCCCCACAGGCACAGCGCGGGATAGAGCGGCAGCACGTAGTGCGGCAGCTTGGTCGCCACCGCCTCGAACACGATCCAGTTCGGCACCACCCAGGCGATCAGGAACGCCGCCGCCGGCTCCGCCCGCGCCCGCCACGCGGCCGGCAGGGCGCGCAGCACGATCAGGCTGGCCGGGAACAGGGTGAAGGGCAGCAGCAGCAGGTACATGCCGGGCGGGCCCCAGTGCTGCTCCCCGCCGCTTGCGATCTTGCCGCCGAAATCCTGGCCGACCGCCTCCACGAAGAAGCGCCCGTCGGTGGCGATCCCCACGGCGACGAACCATGGCAGCACCACGGCCAGCATCAGCGGGATGCCCCAGGACGGCCGCAGCGCCAGCAGCCAGCGCGCCCGCCGCGTCCGCCACCACAGCCACAGCGCCGCAAGCGCGGGGATCATCGGCGCGACGGGGCCCTTGAGCAGGACGCCGGCGCCGAGGGCGAGCCAGAACAGCGCCGCGTGCCGCGCCCCGAACCGGTCCGGATCGAGCCATGCGCGGGCCAGCAGCCCCATCGTGGCGGTCACGGCGGCCAGCAGGGCGGCATCGGTCTTGGCGATATGCGCCTCGACTGTCAGCAGCACCGAGGCGGCGAGCAGCCCCGCCGCCAGCAGTGCCGCGCGGCGGCCGACCAGCGCGACGCCCAGGCCGAACGTCGCCCAGCAGGCGAACAGCCCGCCCAGCAGGCTGGGGATACGGTAGGGCCAGACGGGATTTTCCGTCGCGATCCCCGCCGCCCGCGCCGCCGCGGCGAACGGCGCCTGCGCCCAGTGGATGCCGATGGGCTTCTTGTTCCGCTCCACCTCGCCCGTGCGCAGCGTGACGAAATCGCCGGTCTCCAGCATCTGCTTGGTGGCCTGCACGAAGCGCGCCTCGTCGCGGTCGGATGGCGGCAGCACGAAGAAGCCCGGCAGCCAGAGCACCAGGCACAGGACCAGCAGCAGCGTATAGGGCCGCCGCGTATCCAGGAACCGGTCGAGTTGCGCGCGGGCAGCGGTCATGCGGGCGCGGGGACTAGCATGTGCGCCGTGGCCGGACCATGACGGACGGCGATGCCTGCCAATCCCACCCGCAATGCCGCCTTCGACCTGCTGGCCGCCGTGCTCGACCGCCGCCGCGCGCTCGACGACGCGCTGGATGCCCTGCCGCAGATGGACCCGCGCGACCGCGCCGCCGCGCACCGGCTCGCCGCCGCCGCCCTGCGCCGGCTCGGCACGCTGGATGCGGTGCTGGAGGATTTCGTCTCCAGGGAGCCGCCCGCGCCGGTGCGTCACCTGCTGCGGCTGGGCGCGGCCGACCTGCTGCTGCTCGGCACGCCGGCCCACGCCGCGGTGGCGACGCTGGTCGATCTGGCCCGCGCGCGCGGGCTGCCGAAATTCGCGGGGCTGATCAACGCGGTGCTGCGCAAGGTCGCCGCGGGCGGTCCGGCGCTGCTCGAAGGGCTGGACGGACCGAAGCTCGACACGCCGTCCTGGCTGTGGGGGAGCTGGGGGGCGGAGGCGCGTGTCATCGCCGAGGCGCACCAGCACGAAGCCCCGCTCGACCTGACGCTCCGCCCCGGCGCGGCCGCGCCGGACGGCGGCGTGACGCTGCCCACCGGCACGCTGCGCTTTCCGCCCGGCACCCGCGTGACCGACCTGCCCGGCTATGCCGAAGGCGCGTTCTGGGTGCAGGACGCCGCCGCCGCCCTGCCCGCAAGCCTGCTCGCCGCACGTCCGGGGGAGCGCATCGCCGATCTGTGCGCCGCGCCCGGCGGCAAGACCGCCCAGCTCGCCGCGGCGGGCGCGGCCGTGACCGCGGTCGAGAAGGACTCCCGGCGGATCGCGCGCCTGCGCGAAAATCTCGCGCGGCTCCGCCTCGATGCCGAAATTGTTGAAGCGGACGCGACGCGCTGGCAGCCCGGCGTGCTGTTCGATGCGGTGCTGCTGGACGCGCCGTGCAGCAGCACAGGCACGATCCGCCGTCACCCCGACATCCCGCACCACAAGCGCCCGCGCGGGATCGCGGCCCTGACCGCGACCCAGGATGCGCTGCTGGCCGCGGCCCTGCGGCTGGTGCGGCCGGGCGGGCGTGTGATCTACGCCGTCTGCTCCCTGCAACCGGAGGAAGGTGCCACCCGGATCGCGGCCACGGGGCTGGCGCACGATGCCTTCCGCAAGGAGGAATTGCCGGGATTGCCGGAGGGCATTTCCAACCAGGGGTTCCTGCGCACCCACCCGGGGTTGTGGGCCGATCGCGGCGGCATGGACGGGTTTTTCGCGGCACGTCTTGTCCGCCCATGAGTCACCTCGCTAGACCGTGACATGGCCCGGACCGTCCGTATCGCGCCCAGCCTGCTGGCGGCTGATTTCACCCGTCTTGGTGAGGAGGTGCGCGCCGTCGCCGCCGCCGGCGCGGACTGGCTGCATCTCGACATCATGGACGGGCATTTCGTGCCCAACATCTCGTTCGGCCCGGCGGTGGTGAAATCCCTGCGCGGGCATGCGACGATCCCGTTCGACGTGCACCTGATGATCGCGCCCGCCGACCCATACCTGCCCGCCTTCGCCGAGGCGGGGGCGGACGTGATTTCCCTGCACCCCGAAGCCGGGCCGCACCTGCACCGCAGCCTGCAGGCGATCCGCGCGCTGGGATGCAAGGCGGGGGTGGTGCTGAACCCAGCCACGCCGGTCGATACCGTGGCGCATGTGATGGATCTGCTCGACCTCATCCTGGTGATGACGGTCAATCCGGGCTTCGGCGGCCAGGCCTTCCTGCCCTCCCAGCTCGGCAAGATCGCCACGCTGCGGCAGATGATCGACGACACGGGGCGGGAGATCGCCTTGCAGGTCGATGGCGGCGTGACGCCCAGGACGGCACCGGAAGCGATCGCGGCCGGGGCGGATGTGCTGGTTGCCGGCACCGCCGTGTTCGGCCGGCCCGACTACACCGCCGCGATCCGGGAACTGCGCGGATGAGCCCGTTCCTGCGCGGCGCGCGGCGCGCGATCGCCCAGCTGGGCGCGCTGAAGCCCGCCCGCGTGCCGGACGCGCCCATCCGCCCCGTCGCCGATTTGTGGCCGGGGGAGGCCGCGCGTGGCGCACGGTTGCTGAAGGGTGAGCTGGAGATCGGCACCGCATGGCGCCCGCTGCGGCCGTCCGGCTGGGCCGAGCTTGGCGGACCCGCCGCGTTCCGCGCGGCGGCCCATGGCTTCACCTGGCTGCGCGACCTGCGCGCGCTGGGCACCGACGCGGCCCGGCTGCGCGCGCGCCAGCTTGTCTCCGACTGGATCGAGGCCGGGCATCGCGAGCCGCTGGCCAGCCGCCCCGATGTCGCGGGCGCACGGCTCGCCGCGTGGCTGGGCCAGTACGATTTCTTCGCCGCCACGGCCGACGATGCGTTCCGCGCGCGGATGATGGCGCGCATCGTTGCCGACACGCGCGTCCTGTCCGCTGCCCTGCCGGCCGAGACGATCGACGGGCGCGGCCTGACCGCGCTGAAGGGCCTGTTCGCCGCCGCCGTGGCGCTGCCCGACCACGGCGCGCATCTCAACCGCGCTCTGCGCTTCCTGCCGCAGGAGATTTCGCGCCAGGTGCTGCCGGACGGGATGCACGCGGAACGGTCCCCCGTCGCGCACGCCGCCGCATTGGCAGACCTGGTCGAAATCCGTTCCCTGCTGCAGATCGCCGATGCCGAGCCGCCGCCGGCGCTGCCCGCGGCGATCGAACGCATGGGACCGGCGCTGCGCGCGCTGCGGCACGCCGATGGCGGGCTGGCGCTGTTCAACGGCTCCGGCGAGGAGCTGGCGGCGCTGATCGACCTGATCCTGACCCAGGCCGGCACGCGGGCACGCGTGTCCCCCGGCCAGCCGGTGGGCGGGTTCCACCGGCTGCTGGCCGGCCGCACGCTGCTGATCGCCGATGGCGGCGCGCCGCCGGCCGCGGGGCTCGACCGGCTGGCGCATGCCGGCACGCTGTCGTTCGAGATGTCGGTCGGCCGCGACCGGCTGATCGTCAATTGCGGCGCGGCCCCCACCGCGGCGGCCGAATGGCGCGACGCGCTGCGCGCCACCGCCGCGCATTCGACGCTGGTGATCGCGGACGTGAACGCCGCCGAGCTGCGCGAGGACGGGCTGGGCCGCCGGCCCGAACATGTGGAGGCCGAGCGGCAGGAGGCCAACGGCGCCCATTGGCTGGAGATGAGCCATGACGGCTGGCGCCGCCTGTTCGGCGCGGTGCATCGCCGCCGCCTGTACCTGGCCGAGAGCGGCGAGGACGTGCGCGGCGAGGATCTGGTGGAAGCCTCCACGCCGCAGCCCTTCACGCTGCGCTTCCATCTGCATCCGGCGGTGAAGGCGAGCCTGTCCACCGACGGTGACGCGGTGCTGCTGCGGCTGCCCTCCGGCGGCGGCTGGCGGCTGCGCGCGGACGGGGCGGCGCTGGCGCTGGAGGAGAGCGTCTATGTCGGCGGCGGCGAGGCGCGGCGGAGCGAGCAGGTGGTGCTGAGCGGCTTCCCCGACGGGCCGCAGATCGTGAAATGGGCGATCACCAAGGTCGGATAGCGACGGCCGGAACCCTCACCCCGACCCTCTCCCGCTTGCGGGAGAGGGAGAAGAAGCTCCCTCGCCCCCGGGATGGGGGAGAGGGCTGGGGTGAGGGGGCGCGGCGCTCCCGCCGATGAAGGTCCTCGAAGTCGTCAACGTCGATTTCTCGCTGCGCCATTTCCTGTGGCCGCTGATGCGCGGCCTGCGCGCGCGCGGGCATGAGGTGATCGGCGCCTGCGCCGAAGGCCCCCTGCTGGACGCGGTGCGCGCGGACGGGTTCGACGTGCGCGCCGTGCCCATGGCGCGCAGCCTGAACCCCATCGCCCAGCTGCGCGCCTTCCGCGCGCTCCGCGCCCTGATCCGCGAGGTGAAGCCGGACCTCGTGCACGGGCACATGCCGATCAGCGGATTCCTGGCCCGGCTCGCCGCGCGGATGGAAGGTGTGCCGCGTGTCGCCTACACGTGCCATGGCTTCCTGTTCAACCAGACCGGCCCGGCCTGGAAGCGCGGCGTGTCGGTGGCCATGGAATGGATCGGCGGACGGATGACCGATGTGTTCATGGCGGTGAACGGCGCGGAGGCCGAGGATGCGCGCCGTCTGGGCATCCATCGCAACCCGGTGGCCATCGGCAACGGTCGCGACCCTGCCGTGTTCCGCCCCGATCCGGAGGCCCGCGCACGCATCCGCGCAGCACTCGGCACGCCGCAGGATGCTGTCGTCATCACCATCGTCTCGCGGCTGGTGCGCGCCAAGGGCCATCCGGAACTGCTGGAGGCGATGAAGGACGTGCCGGGTGCGATGCTCTGGGTGGTGGGTGAGCGCCTGCCCACCGACCACGACGCCGATCTCGAACCCTATTTCCGTGCCGCTGATCTGGGCGAGCGGCTGGTGCGCCTGGGTTACCGCAGCGACATCCCGGCCGTGCTCGCCGCCACCGATATCTTCGTCCTGCCCAGCCATTTCGAAGCCATGCCGATGAGCGTGATCGAGGCGATGATGACGGGTCTGCCGGTGGTCGCGACCGACACGCGCGGTCCGCGCGAGCAGGTCGTGGCGGAAGAGACCGGGCTGCTGGTCCCGCCGATGCAGGTGGCGCCTCTGGCGGCGGCGTTGCGGCGTCTGGCCGCCGACCCGGCGCTGCGGGCGCGCATGGGCGAAGCCGGCCGCCGCCGCGCGCTGGCCCGTTTCGACGAGGCAGCCGTGCTCGCGCGCACGCTGGACCTGCTGGAAGCCCGGGCGTAAGCGGCGGCCATGAGCGACATCGTGCCCATAAGCCGCGCCCTGATCTCCGTCTCCGACAAGACCGGGCTGGTCGAATTCGGCCGCTTCCTCGCCGAACGCGGCGTGGAGATCCTCTCCACCGGCGGGTCCGCCAAGGCGCTGCGGGACGCGGGCGTTCCGGTGAACGACGTGTCCCAGCACACGGGCTTCCCGGAAATCCTGGACGGGCGCGTGAAGACGCTGGTGCCGCAGATCCATGGCGGCATCCTGGGCCGGCGCGACCTGTCCGCGCATGTCGCGCAGATGAAACAGCACGCCATCGCGCCGATCGACCTGGTGGCGGTGAACCTCTACCCGTTCGAGGCAACGGTCGCCGCCGGCGCGGGGTTCGAGGACTGCATCGAGAACATCGACATCGGCGGCCCGGCGCTGATCCGTGCGGCGGCGAAGAACCACGACTTCGTCACCGTGCTGACCGAGCCCGCGCATTACGAGGACGTGCGCGCGGAGATCGACGGCGCGGGCGGGACCACGCGCGCGCTGCGCCGCCGCCTCGCGGCCGAGGCCTACGCCCGCACGGCCGCCTATGACGCCGCCATCTCCGGCTGGTTCGCGGGCGAGCTGGGCACTGAGTTTCCGCCGCGCCTGACGTTCGCCGGCTCCCTGCGCCAGACCCTGCGCTATGGCGAGAACCCGCATCAGCGCGCGGCCTTCTACGTGAACGGCGCGCGGCCTGGTGTCGCCACCGCGCGGCAGGTGCAGGGCAAGGAACTGTCCTACAACAACCTCAACGACACCGACGCCGCCTTCGAATGCGTGGCCGAGTTCGACCAGCCCGCGGTGGTGATCGTGAAGCACGCCAACCCGTGCGGCGTGGCGGTGGCAGGCGACCTTGCCGCGGCCTGGGACCTGGCGCTGCGCTGCGATCCGGTTTCCGCCTTCGGCGGCATCGTCGCGGTCAACCGCACGCTGGACGAGACGGCGGCCGCGAAGATCGCGGCGATCTTCACCGAGGTGATCGTCGCCCCCGACGCGACCGAGGCGGCGCAGGCGGTGCTCGCGCGCAAGAAGAACCTGCGCCTGCTGCTGACCGGCGGCCTGCCCGATCCGGCGGCGCCCGGCACCATGATCCGGACACTCGCGGGCGGGTTCCTGGCCCAGTCGCGCGATGCCGGCCGAATCGCCGCCGAGGAGCTGCGCGTGGTCACGCAGCGCGCGCCGACCAGGGCGGAGCTGGCGGACCTGATCTTCGCCTTCCAGGTCGGCAAGCACGTGAAGTCCAACGCCATCGTCTATGTGAAGGACCGTGCGACGGTCGGCATCGGCGCGGGACAGATGAGCCGCGTGGACAGCGCGCGCATCGCCGCATGGAAGGCGGCCGAGGCGGCGAAGGCGGCGGGCATCGACCGGCCGCTGACGGAGGGATCGGTGGTCGCATCCGACGCGTTCTTCCCCTTCGCCGACGGGCTTGAGACCGCCATCGCGGCGGGTGCGACGGCGGTGATCCAGCCGGGCGGGTCGATGCGCGATGCCGAGGTGATCGCCGCTGCCGACAAGGCCGGCGTGGCGATGGTGTTCACCGGGATGCGGCACTTCCGGCACTAGGCGGCCCACCCCTATCCTCCGCCGCGGGGCGCTGCCGCCCCACGAAGGACTTGCATGCCCCCGGAGCTTCTGGACCGCCTCGAAGCGTTCGCCCTGAATCCCTTCACCACGCTGGCGCTGCTTGTGCTCGCGCTGCTGTTCGCCCTGCTCGCCTGGCGCGGCACGCGGCGTGCGGCGGAAGGCGAGCGTGTGGAAGCTGCCCGCCTGGCCGCCGAGCAGGCGCGGGAGGCGGCGCGGTCCGAGGCCGACCGCGTGCGCGGCGCGGTCGCGGACACCGAACGTGCGCTGCGTGGCCTGCTCGCCACGCTGACGGCCGAGGCGGCCGAGCGCGGCGGCACGTTGCAGGCCGATGTGGCCCGCGCTCTCGCCGGTCTTCGCGACGCGCAGTTCGCCGAGCAGACCCGTCTGCGCGATCTGCTCGACCGCAAGACGGACGAGAGCCGCGCCCAGGTCGAGGCGAAGCTGCGGGAGATGCGCGAGGCGAGCGAGGCCAAGCTCGCCCAGATCGAGAAGACCGTGAACGAACGCCTGACCGAAGCGGTCGAGAAGCAGATGACCGAGAGCTTCGGCCGCGTCATCGACCAGTTCGCCGCCGTGCAGAAGGCGATGGGGGAGGTGCAGGCGGTCACGCAGCAGGTGGGCGACCTCAAGCGCCTGTTCGGCAACGTCAAGACGCGCGGCGGCTGGGGCGAGACGCAGGTGAAGGCCCTGCTCGACGACCTGCTGCCGCCCGGTGCCTACGAGCAGAACCGCAGGCTGCGCGAGGACAGCAACGACGTGGTCGAGTTCGCCGTGATCATGCCGGCGCGCGGTGAGCGCACCTACCTTGCCGTGGACGCCAAGTTCCCGGTCGAGGATTACGAACGCCTGCTGGCGGCGGCGGAGATCGGCGATGCCGAGGCGGAGCGCAGCGCGCGCAGCGCGCTGGAACGCCGCATCCGCACCGAGGCGGTGAAGATCGCAAGCAAGTACATCGCCCCGCCGCTCACAGTGGAATACGCGGTGATGTATCTGCCGACCGACAGCCTCTACGCCGAGGTCGCGCGCATTCCCGGCCTGCTCGACCAGATCGGCCGCGACCAGCGGATCATGGTGCTGGGGCCGAGTCTGCTGCCGGCGATGCTGCGCACCATCCAGCTCGGCTACGTGACCCTCGCGCTGGAACAGAAATCCGGGGAAATCCGCACGCTTCTCGGCGCGACCAAGGCCGAGATGGAGAAGATGGCCGGCGTTCTGGACAAGCTCGCCAAGCAGGCCGACCTGTTCGGCCGCACCATCGGCCAAGCCCAGGTGCGCACCCGCGCCGTGGCGCGCAAGCTGCGCGGCGTGGACACGCTGGGACCGGCCGAGGCGCGGGCAATGCTGGAGCTGGAGGCCCCGGACGAGACCGACCTGCCGGATGAGGCGGACGGCGGCGCGTAATCTGCCTTTCCCCGCGCGGCAGAATGGACTCATGTCCCCTCATGCCGCCCCCCTCCCGCTCCGCGAGGCCGGGGATGGCGCGGAGAACGCGGAAAACGGCACCACCCACGGCATGCCTCGGCGCGGATCATTTCCGGCACCCGCCCGCCCCGCCAAGCCCAGCGATATCAGCGTGCCGCGATCGCGGCGGCGGCTCCGGCCATGACGACAGCGCCGCCCCGGTTCGCCAGGCGCGCCATGGGCGGGGCGGCGAACAGCCGGCGTGCCCGCGCCTCAGCGAGGACGTAGGCACCGAATACGCAGGCCACGATAACGACGATCAGCGTGGCCAGCGCGACGAAGCCGGGCAGCGTCAGCTCCTCAAGCCGCACGACGCTCGGCAGCAGGGCAAGGAAGAAGACCACGGCCTTCGGATTGCCGAGATTGACCGCAAGCCCGGCCAGGAACAGCCGCCCCTGTCCTTCCGGCGCGATATCGCCACCCTCCATGGGGCGGGCCGGCGCGGTCCAGAGCTTCCATGCGAGATAGAGAAGATAAGCCGCCCCGGCGTAGCGGATCACAAGGAACAGGCCGCTGAAAACCGTCGCGAGGGCCGCCAGGCCGAGCGCTGCGATGGTGAACCAGACGAGGGAGCCGGCGATCGCCCCCGCGACATAGGCGGCGGCCCCGTGCGTGCCGCGGGCGAGCACGCGCGCGACGAGTGCCGTGACAGCCGGGCCGGGCAGCATGACGGCCGCGAGGTAGGCGGCGCCGAAAACGAACAGATTCGCAGGCTCCAAGCGGCGATCCTCCGCAACAAAGTCACGCCCGCGGGTGCGTCCGCGACCAGACTTCCATCAGCTTCGCCTCGTCCACCGCCGTATAGCGTTGCGTGGTGGACAGGCTGGCATGGCCCAGCAGGGTCTGGATCGACCGCAGATCGGCGCCGCCTGCCAGCAGGTGCGTGGCGAAGGAATGCCGCAGCGCATGCGGCGTGGCGTGTTCCGGCAGACCGGTGAGGCGACGGTAGGTGCGCAGCGCCCGCCGCGCCACGGCCGCATGCAGCCGGTCCCCGCGCGCGCCGACGAACAGGGCGGGACTGTCCGTGCCGGGCCGCACGCGCAGCCAGTCCGCCACGGCGGCGGCCACCGCCGGCAGCACCGGCACGATGCGCTCCTTGCCGCCCTTGCCGGCCACGCGCAGCACCTCACCGGTCGGCGCCTGGGCCACGTCCAGGGCCAGCGCCTCCGCGATGCGCAGTCCGCATCCGTAGAGCAGGGTGAACAAAGCCCGGTCGCGCTCCGCGAGCCAGGGCTGGTTCTCGACCATCTCGCCCGTCTCGGCGACGGCCGCGCGCGCGTCCGTCACACTCAGCGCCTTGGGCACGGGCTTGCGGGTGCGCGGGGTGGCGACCATGCCGACGGCGGCGTTGGTCACGCCCTGCCGGCGGGCGAGGTAGCGGAAAAAGCTGCGCACCGCGGACAAGTGACGTGCGCGTGATGTGCTGCCGATGTTGTTCCTCTCTTCATGCGCAAGCCATGCTCGGACATCCGCGGCGGTAATCGCACCAAGGGCGGCGAGATCAGGCTCCCCCCCGAGGTGCTGCGTCAGAAACCCGAGAAAGCCGGCGAGGTCCTGCCCGTACGCCTCCACCGTCTTTGGTGAGGCGCGGCGTTCGTGCGCCAGTTGGTCGAGGAAGGCGCGGCGCGCCTCCTCCGCGGTCATCGGCCGAGGGCCGCCGCCACTGCCCGGCCCAGGAAAGCCAGCGCCCCGGTGCCCTGCGCGGGATCGAGCGCAGCCGGGTCGCGCGCGGCGAGGCACAGCAGCATCGGCGGCGCGCCCGGCACCAGCACCAGCGCATCCACCCGGGCAAGCCCGGATGCCTCCCCATGCAGCATGCCCGCATCCTCCGGATCCGGCCGCAGGACCGCGTCGCGCTTGCCGAGCAGCATGGATGCCGCCCCGCGCGGCAGGTCCTTTCCCTCGGTGCGCAGCGTCGCGGAATCCACCGCCAGCAGCGCGGGGAATTCGGAGGCCACGCAATCGGCCGGATCGCGCGCGCGGATCAGTGTCAGCACCGCCGCCTGCACGCGCTGGGTCAGCCCGGCGGCCGCGCGGCCCGCGGCCAGCACGTCGTCCGCACGGGTGGCCATGGCCGCGGCGTGGGCGCGTTCGGCGGCGATCATCGCCGCCATGTGATCGGCCAGAACCTCCCCATGCACGCGGCGCGGCGGGGCGAGCAGCCGGTACAGCTCCGGCCTGTCGGCCAGGAAATTCGGATGCGCGCGCAGGAACGCCGCGACGGCTTCGGCCCGGTCCTCGGCGTTGCGCGCTTCGCTCACGTGATGCTTTGTCCTGTCTTGGCCCAGTCGGCGAGGAACGCGGCCAGGCCCTTGTCGGTCAGCGGATGGTGGTAGAGCTGGCGCAGCACCGCGGGTGGCAGGGTCGCGACATGCGCGCCGAGCTTCGCGGCCACCACCACGTGGCCGGGATTACGGATGGAGGCGACCAGCACCTCTGTCTTCAGCGACTCGTAGTTGCTGTAGATCTCGACGATGTCCGCGATCAGCTCCATCCCATCATACCCGATATCGTCGAGCCGCCCGACGAAGGGGGAGATGAAGGTCGCCCCGGCCTTGGCCGCGAGCAGCGCCTGCGCGGCCGAAAAGCACAGCGTGACGTTGACCATGATGCCGTCGTCGGACAGCGCCTTGCAGGCGCGCAGCCCGTCCGGCGTCAGCGGCAGCTTGACCGCGACGTTGGAGGCGATGTCGCGCAGCTTGCGACCTTCCGCGATCATGGCCCGCCATTCGGTGGCCACCACCTCGGCCGAGACCGGGCCGGGAACGATGGCGCAGATCTCCCGGATCACCTCAAGGATGTTGCGGCCCGACTTGGCGATCAGGGACGGGTTCGTGGTGACCCCGTCCAGCAGGCCGGTTTCGGCCAGTGCCTTGATCTCGGCGGTGTCGGCGGTATCCACGAAGAACTTCATCGGCGCGTCCTGAACGAATCGCGCACAGCATAGTGGAAGGGCCGCGTCGGCACGAACCTCATGCGGCGGATACCTGTTCTGTTACCATATCCCTTCGCCGGACCGCTCGATTATGCGGTGCCGAACGATATGAACGTCGTTCCCGGCGATATTGTGGCGGTCACGCTGAATCGCCGCGATGCCTGGGGTGTGGCCTGGGACGGTGCGGCGGACGCCACCGTGCCGGAAGCACGGCTCAAACCCGTCACCGCGGTTCTCGACGTTCCACCGATGGGTGCGGCGCTGCGCCGTTTCGTGGACTGGGTCGCCGCCTATACCCTGTCCCCGCCGGGTGAGGTGATGGCGATGGCGCTGCGCTCCGCCGCCTTCGCGCCGCCATCGCCCACGGCGGGCTGGATCGCGGCCGCCGCACCGCCCGCAGACGCGCGGATCACGCCCGCCCGCGCGCGCGTGCTGGCGGCACTTGCGGACGGCGTGGCCTGGACCACGACCGATCTCGCCCGCGCGGCCGGGGTCACGCCCGGCGTGGTGCGCGGCATGGCCGATGCCGGGCTGCTCGTGCCGACCGTCCTCGCGCCCCGCCTGCCCTTCGATCCGCCGGACCCCGACCATCCCGGTCCGGGCCTGACCGATGACCAACGCGCGGCGGCGGAGGCCTTGAAGGCCGCCGTGGCGCGGCGGCAGTTCTTCGTGACCCTGCTCGACGGTGTGACCGGCTCCGGCAAGACCGAGGTGTATTTCGAGGCCGTGGCCGAATGCGTCCGCCAGGGACGGCAGGCGCTGGTGCTGCTGCCGGAGATCGCGCTGTCCGCCCAATGGCTCGACCGGTTCCGCCGCCGCTTCGGCGTGTCCCCGGCCGAATGGCATTCGGACCTGGGCGGCAAGCTGCGGCGGCAGACCTGGCGGGCAGTGGCCGATGGCGCCGCCCCGGTTGTGGTCGGCGCGCGATCCGCGCTGTTCCTGCCCTTCCCCGATCTCGGCCTGATCGTGGTGGATGAGGAGCACGAGACCGCGTTCAAGCAGGAGGAGGGCGTGGTCTATCACGCCCGCGACATGGCCGTGGTCCGCGCGCGGCTGTGTTCCGCACCCGCCGTGCTCGTCTCCGCCACGCCGAGCCTGGAGACGATGGCGAATGTGGAGGCGGAGCGGTACGCGCGGCTGACGCTGTCGCGCCGCCACGGGGCGGCGGGGCTGCCGGAGGTCGCCGCCCTCGATCTGCGCGCGCAGCCGCCGGAACGGGGCCGCTTCCTCGCGCCGAAACTGGTCGAGGCGGTGACCGCCACGCTGGCGGCGGGGGAGCAGGCGATGCTGTTCCTCAACCGCCGTGGCTACGCGCCGCTGACGCTGTGCCGCGCCTGCGGGCACCGGATGCAGTGCCCCAACTGCACATCGTGGCTGGTGGAGCACCGCGCGCGGCGCACGCTGCAATGCCACCATTGCGGCCACGCCATCCCGATCCCCGACACCTGCCCCGCCTGCGGCGCCGCCGGCACGCTCGCCCCGGTGGGGCCCGGCGTGGAGCGGGTGACGGAAGAAGCGGCCGACCGCTTCCCCGGCGCGCGGGTGCTGGTGATGTCGTCGGACACGGTGGAACGCCCCTCCGTCGCCGCCGAGGCCGCGCGGCAGATCGCGGAGCGCGAGGTGGACCTGGTCATCGGCACGCAGATCGTGGCCAAGGGCTGGCACTTCCCGCACCTGACACTGGTGGGCGTGGTGGATGCCGATCTCGGCCTCGCGGGCGGCGACCTGCGGGCGGCCGAACGCACGGTGCAGTTGCTGCACCAGGTGGCGGGCCGCGCGGGTCGCGCCGACCGGCCCGGCCGGGTACTGTTGCAGACCTTCAGCCCGGACCATCCGGTGATGCAGGCCCTGGTCTCGGGCGACCTGGACGGCTTCCGCGCGGCCGAGGCCGCCGCCCGCAAGCCCGGAAACTGGCCGCCCTACGGACGGCTCGCGGCGCTGATCGTGAGTTCGGAGGACGCGGCGGCCGCGGATGCGGCGGCGCGCGACCTGGGCCGGGCGGCGCCGCACGGGGACGGGATCTGGACGCTGGGGCCGGCCCCTGCCCCGCTCGCCCTGCTGCGCGGCCGTCATCGCCGCCGGCTGCTGCTGCGCACACGCCGGGAGATCGCCGTGCAGCCGCTGCTGCACCGCTGGCTGTCCTCGGTCAGCCTGCCCGCGCGTGTCCGGGTGGATGTGGACGTCGATCCGGTCAGCTTCCTCTGACTCGAATGGGGACTTGAGCGGCGCCGCGCGGCGGTGATGCTTGTCGCATGGCGCGGCAGCTCACCGAGGCGGAGAAGGCGGACTGGCAGGCAGCCATGCGGCACGTGCGCCGGCGCGGCACGGCCGACGCCCCAGTCGCACCGCCTTCGGCCCCGCCGGCGCCTGCGCCTGCCCCCGCGCCGGCACGGCCCGCGCGCGATCCCGCCGCCCCCCGCGTATCCACGGCCGGACCGCTGACGATCGGCGTCCAGCCGGCCGGACTCGACACCGCAACCTGGGAACGGCTGCGCAGCGGCCGGCTGTCCCCCACGCGCACCATCGACCTGCACGGCCGCACCGTGCAGTCTGCGCACAATGCGCTCGCCACTTTCCTCTCCCGCGCGCATGCGGACCGCGTGCGGGTGATCGAGGTGGTCACGGGCGGCACCGCCACGCGGGGCGCCATCCGCCGCGAACTGCAGGTCTGGCTGAACCTGCCCCCGCTGCGGCCATTGGTGCTGGCCGCCGCCTATCCGCACGCCGCCAACCAGGGCGCGGTGCGGCTGCTGCTGCGAAAGCCGCGGTGACTCCATTCGGGGCGAGGCTGCGGGCGCTGCGGGCCGAACGTGGTGTCACGCTGACGGCGCTGGCCGAGGCGCTGCGCGTCTCGCCCGCCTATCTGTCGGCGCTGGAACACGGCCGCCGCGGCGCGCCCGGCGACGGGCTGGTGCACCAGGTGAACGAATTCTTCGGCCTGATCTGGGACGATGCGGAGGAACTGGCGCATCTCGCCAAGCTTTCGCACCCGAAGCCGACCGTGGACACGGCGGGGCTGGCGCCGGAGCAGACCGCACTCGCCAACCGCATCGCGCAGGAGATCAAACGCCTGACGCCGGAGACGGTCGCGGCCATGCATGCGCTGCTGGATGCGGTGGAACCGCCGTCCAAGCCGAAGCTGCGACGGGCGGCGCGGGGACGCTGAGCCGCTACAGGTCGATCGTGTCCGCCCGTGCGACGGGGGCGGCCCGGGCCGGCGCGGGGCGTGCCGCCCGCCGCGGCGCGGCGGAAGCGCGGCTGGGTGTCGTCAGCGCACCGACGACGGCGCCCGCGGCACCGCCGAGGACGCCGCCCCAGATCGCCGATCCGCCGGTGACCGCCCCGATGGCTGCCCCGCCGGCCGCGCCGATCGCACCACCGCTCAGCGTGCGCTGTTCCCGCGTGGACATGCCGGAGCAGGCGGATGTGGCGAGCAGGGCGGCAACTGCCAGGACGGGACCGGGGCGCATCGGGAACATGCCGTTCACGTAGGAGCGGACGCGCGCCGATGCCCGGAGGAAAACTGTGACGGCGCTGTGAGCGCGCGCCGCAGCCCATCCCTTAAAGCAGCGTGCCCTGCCCGGCCGGTCCGCGATCCGCCGTGACCCCGCGCCTGCCGTCCGCGAAATGCAGCGACAGCCGTGCGCCGGGCTTCACCGTGGCAGCCTGGGTGACCGGCTGGCCGCGCGCATCCTCCACCAGCACGAAGCCACGGGCGAGGACGCGTTCGTAGGACACTGCCTCCAGCCGCGCGGCGAGCGCGTCGGTCCGCGTGCGCGCATCCCGCAGCAGGCTCCGCGCCTCCGCCGCCAGTTTCGCGGTCGCCAGCGACATCGCCGCCCGGCCCGCAGCGATCCGCTCACGCGGATGCGGCAGCCGGGACGCGAGCCGTTCCAGCATCGCCCGCCGCGCGGCGGCGAAGCCCGGCAGGGCGTTGGCCAGCCGCTCACCCCGGTCATCCAGCCGCTGCCGTGCCTGGCGCAGCAAGGCAGGCAGGTCGGGCAGGTGCCGCTCTGCCTCCCGCAGCCGCAGCTTCGACTGCGACAGGGTGCGGCCCAGCGCCGAAGCCAGCCGCGCGCCGGAATGCGCCACCGTCTCCAGCAGCTCCGCCCGCGACGGCACGGCCAGTTCCGCCGCCGCGGTCGGCGTGGGCGCACGCCGGTCGGAGGCGAAATCGATCAGCGTCGTGTCCGTCTCATGCCCCACGGCGGAGATCAGCGGGATCGTGCTGGCGGCGGCGGCGCGGACCACGATCTCCTCGTTGAAGGCCATCAGGTCCTCCAGGCTGCCGCCGCCGCGCGCGACGATCACCACGTCCGGCCGCAGCGGATCGTCCGGCGCCAGGGCGGAAAAGCCCGCGATCGCGGCGGCGATCCGCTCGGCCGCCCCTTCGCCCTGCACCGGCACCGGCCACAGCAGCACCGGGCGCGGGAAACGGCGCGCGATGGTGGTGCGGATGTCCTGGATCACCGCGCCCTTCTCGCTGCTGACCACGCCGATCAGCGCGGGGATGCGGGGGATCGGGCGCTTGCGGCCTTCGTCGAACAGGCCTTCGGCCATCAGCTTCTGGCGCAGCGCCTCGATCCGCGCGAGCAGCGCGCCGGCCCCCGCATATTCCAGCCGGTCGATCTGCAACTGGTATTCGCTGCGGTCGCCGTAGGTGGTGATGCGGCCCGAGGCGATCACCTCCGTCCCCTCCTCGGGCTTGAGGCCGAGGCGGGAGACGGCGGATTTCCAGATCACCGCCTTGAGCTTGGCGTTCTCGTCCTTCAGCGCGAGGTAGATGTGGCCGGAGGGATAGCGGCGCAGCTCCGCGATCTCGCCGCGCACGCGCACGCGGCCGAACGCGCCTTCCAGCGTGCGGCGCACGGCACCGGCGATCTCACCGACCGAGTATTCGGGAATGTTGGAGGCGGGGCGGGTTTCGTCCATGCCGGGCCGATGGTAGGGGGGCGACGGCCGAGGAGAAACCCCATGAAGGTGCTGGTTGTGGGTGGCGGCGGGCGGGAGCACGCGCTGTGCTGGGCCATCGCGGCCTCGCCGCTGCTGACGAAGCTGTGGTGCGCGCCGGGTAACGCGGGCATCGCCCAGCTGGCCGAAACGGTCGCCATCGGCGCCGAGGACATCGCCGGGCTGGTCGGCTTCGCGGAACGCGAGAGCGTCGATCTGGTCGTGGTCGGCCCGGAAGCGCCGCTGACGCTTGGCCTGTCCGATGCCTGTGCCGCGCGCGGCATCACCTGCTTCGGCCCCAGCGCGCTGGCGGCACGGCTGGAAGGCAGCAAGTCCTTCACCAAGGAGATCTGCGACGCGGCCAACATCCCGACCGCCTCCTATGCTCGCTTCACCGATCCTGCCGCCGCGCGCGCCTATGTGCGCACCGCCGGCGCGCCCATCGTGGTGAAGGCGGACGGCCTCGCCGCAGGCAAGGGCGTGGTGGTGGCCGCCACGACTGCGGAGGCCGAGGCCGCCATCGCCGACATCATGGAAAGCCGCGTCCATGGCGCGGCGGGCGCGGAAGTGGTGATCGAGGAATGCCTGGTCGGGCAGGAGGTCAGTTTCTTCGCCCTGTGCGACGGCAGGAACGCCGTCCCGCTCGGCGCAGCGCAGGACCACAAGCGCGTGGGCGACGGCGACACCGGCCCCAACACCGGCGGCATGGGCGCGTATTCCCCGCCGCCGGTCTTCACCGACGCGCTGCGCGACGAGGTGATGGACCGCATCGTCCGCCCCGCGCTGGCCGAGATGGCCGCGCGCGGCATCCCGTTCCGGGGCGTGCTGTTCGTCGGGCTGATGCTGACCGCGCATGGGCCCAAGCTGATCGAGTTCAACGTCCGCTTCGGCGATCCCGAATGCCAGGCGCTGCTGGTGCGGCTGCGATCGGACCTGCTGACCGCGCTGGTCGCGGCCACGGACGGCGCGCTGGACCGCTTCGACCTGCGCTGGTCCGGCGATCACAGCCTGGGCGTGGTGATGGCCGCACGCGGCTATCCCGGCGCCTATGCGAAGGGCACGGAGATCCGCGGCCTCGACCGGGCCGATGCATTGCCGGGCGTGACCGTGTTCCATGCCGGCACGAAGACGGAGGATGGCCGCGTCCTCGCCAATGGCGGCCGCGTGCTGACCGTGGTCGGCACCGGGGCCACGCTCGCCGAGGCGCGCGATCGCGCCTATGCCGGCGTGGCCGCGATCGACTGGCCCGAAGGCTTCTGCCGTGGCGATATCGGGCATCGTGCCCTGGAGCATGTGTGAAGATGCTGCCGTCCCAACGCGCCCTGTTCGAAATCCCCGAGGACGTCGCCTATCTCGACACCGCCGCTTACGGCGCCCTGCCCCGCGCGGTACGCGAGGCGGGCGAGGTCGGCGTGGCGGTGAAAAGCACGCCATGGACGCGCCAGATCGCGCGTGACGACGCCTGGGCCGAACGCTGCCGCACGGCGGCGGCGAAGCTGATCGGCGCGGATGCGGACGGGATCGCGCTGGTCGGATCGGTCAGCCACGGCATCGCCACCGCAGCCCTCAACACCAGGGCCGCACCGGGGTCGCGCATCCTGCGGATCGCCCAGGAATTCCCGTCCCAGGTGCTGGCCTGGGACCGGTTCGCGGCCCGCACGGGCGCCGTGGTGGATGAGGTCGCGCGGCCCGCGGATGGCGACTGGACGCAGGCGTTGCTGGATCGCATCGCGCCGCCCGGCGCCCCTCCGCTCGCGGTCGCGACGCTGACGCCGCTGCACTGGACCGATGGCAGCCGCATCGATCTCGACCGTCTCGCCCCGGCCGTGCGGGCGGCAGGTGCGGCGCTGGTGATCGACGCGACCCAGGCGGTCGGGGCCATGCCCATCGACGTGACGCGCTGGGACCCGGATTTCCTGGCCTTCCCGACCTACAAATGGGTGCTCGGTCCCTACAGCCAGGCCTTCCTCTACGTGGCCCCGCGCCACCGCGACGGGGAGCCGCTGGAGCCCAATACCCGCAACCAGGAGAATGCGCCGGGTGCGCGCCGCTTCGACAAGGGTGAGCGCAACGACCCGGTCGGCCTGCCCATGGCGGCGACGGGCATGGAGCTGGTGCTGTCCTGGGGGCCGGCGAACATCGCCGCGCGGCTGGGCCACCTGACCGGGATGCTGGCCGACGCGCTGACCGCGCAGGGCGTGGCCGCGAGCTGGCCCGCACAGCGGGTCGGGCACATCCTCGGCCTGCAGCCTGCCAACGCGCTGCCCGAAGGCACCGCCGCCGCACTCGCGGCCCAGGGCGTGCACGTCTCCGAACGCGGCACCGGGCTGCGCGTCAGCCCGCATGTCCACGCGACCGAGGACGACATCGCCCGCGCCGCCGCCGCCATCGCGCGCCTGCCCGCCTTCCGCGCGTGAGCACGCTGCATCTGCGCTGCGGCGACGATCTGCGCGACAAGCTGCCGGCAGCAGGGTGGGAAGGCGACTACCGCGCCTTCGTCGATCCGCTGTGGCACGGCCCGGCCTGGGACGATGGCGACCTGATGGGCTTCATCGCCCGCCGCGCCCGCTTCATCGCCGCCGAATACGGGGAGGACGCGGGCCGCGCCCGTGCCCGGCTGGGCGGCGAGTATGCGACGCTGCTGTCCCTCGCGCGGCACGAACGCGTGGTGCTGTGGTTCGAGCACGATCTGTACGATCAGGTCGCGCTCACCCGCGTACTGGCGGCCGCCTCGGGCATGGAGGGGCGGCTGTTCGCCGTGCCGGCCGATGGCGTGCGGCATTTCGGCGCGATGGATGTGGCAACACTCGCCGCCTTGCGCGGAAGCGAGGTGCCGGTGACCGAAGCGCAGATCGCCGCGGGTGCCGCGGCGTGGGAGGCGATCTCCACCTTCGACGACCCGCGCCCCCTGGACGCGCTGCGGCGCACATCCCTGCCCTGGCCGCATATGGCCGCCGCCCTGACGCGGCTGTTGCAGGAATTCCCCTGGCGCAGCGACGGGCTGGCCCTGTCCGAGCGGGTGGTGCTGCGCGCGGTGGCGGACGGGGCGGCGGACCTGTCCGCCCTGATGCGCGCCGCGCACGCAGCCGATCCGGTGCTGCACGCGACGGATCTCGCGCTGCGTGGGATCGTGCATTGCCTGTCGGACGGGACGCCGCGGGTGATCGACACGGCCGGCGGGACGTGGGGCGTCACCGCGCGCGGGGCGGCGATCCTGGCCGGCACGGATCGCTGGCGCACGCGGCCGCGCTGGGTCGGCGGAACCGCGGTGCGCATGCCGCCACCGTGGATATGGGACCAGGACGCGGGCGCGGTGGTGCCCGGCGCCGCCTGATCTACGCGGGCCTGCGCACCCGCCCGGCCATGCGCGGAAGCACCTCGTCCCGCCAGACCCAGCGATGCACCAGCGCCATCAGGACATGGCCCGCGACCAGCGCGAGCAGCGTCCAGGCGGCCGGCCCGTGCAGGGGGTTGAGCAGGGCATGCAGCCAGTCGATCCGGTCCGGACGCGCGGCGAAGACCTCGATCCCCCACATCGCGAAGCTGCGGCCCGAAGCATATTGCCGCAGCAGCCCGATCGCCGGCACGGCCACCATCAGCGCGTACAGCGCCGTATGCCCGACCCGCGCCAGGAACCCGGTCCCGCCGGCCGCGTAGAGCGGCCGCCGCCGCAGGTTGAGAAGTGCCCATGCCAGGCGGAGCAGCGCGAGCACCAGCAGCAGCGTGCCGATGGGCCGGTGGCTGCCGACCATGAAGGCGGTGATGGGCGCGCGACCCACGGCCATGCGCACCACCATGCCCGCGAACTGCCAGGTGAACAGCAGCGCCATGCCCCAGTGCAGGGTGCGGCTGATGAGGCCGTAGCGCTCAGGCGTGTCGAACCACTGAACCCGTTCCATGCCACGCCCATAACCGCAACCGCGCCCGTGCGGGAAGGCACGGGGCCGTGTGCTACGCTGTATCGTCCGTACGGCGAGGATGACATGAAGCTGGGACGTCGCTTTCTCCTGGGCGGATCGGTGCTTTCCGCCGCGACGGGCGGCGCCATGGCGGCCGACCCGCCGCCGCGCCAGTTGCCGGCGCGGAGCCTGCCCGTCCCCGGCACGGTCAGCCCGGAGCTTCGCGCCGTCATCGCCGCACCCTACCCGCCGGGCTGGGATGCGGTGCCGCAGACGGCGGAGGCGTGGCGCGCGCTCGCGCAGCGCAGCTCCGCCGCCATCGCCCCCTCATGCCCGCCTTCCGCGCTTCGCTCGGCGTGACCGTGCAGGCGACGCAGATCGCGGGTGTGCCCGTGTTCCGGATCACGCCGCGCGCCATACCGGAACGCAACCGCCGCCGCCTGCTGATGCACCTGCACGGCGGCGGCTACGTCCTCTATCCGGGCGAGGTCGGCGCGGGCGAAGGCATGCTGATGGCGGGCCTCGGCGGGTTCGAGGTCGTGTCGGTGGACTACCGCATGCCGCCCGACCGCCCGTTTCCCGCAGCACTGGACGACGCGACCGCGGTCTGGCGCGCGCTGCTGGCGGAGAACGACGCATCGCGCATGGCGATCTTCGGCATCTCCGCGGGCGGCGGCCTGACGCTGGCCACGGTGCTGCATGCACGCGACCAGGGCATCGCGCTGCCCGCCGCCATCGCGCCCGGCACGCCCTGGGTCGATCTGGCGGGCGACGGGGACAGCCGCAACGCCAATGCCTTCGTGGACAACATCCTCGTGGCGGACACGGGCTGGCTGGGCGGCGCCGCGCGGCTCTACGCGGGCGGGCATGATCTGCGCGACCCCCTGATCTCCCCCATCCACGGCGATTTCCACGGCCTGCCGCCGGCCATCATCACCACCGGTACACGCGATCTGTTCCTGAGCGATTCCGTGCGCACGCACCGCAAGCTGCGGCAGGCGGGGATCGACGCCGCGTTGCAGGTGTTCGAAGGCATGAGCCACGGCCAGTTCGTCGTCCCCGGCGTGCCGGAGACCACAGGAGGCGTTCCGCGAGATCGCGGCCTTCTTCGACCGGCATCTGGCGGTCTGACGCAGCCCTCAGCCGCGCAGTCCCGCGAAGAAGCCGCGCAGCAGAGACGACGCCTCGCTTTCCCGCACGCCGCCGATCACCTCCGGCCGGTGGTGGCAGGACGCGGCCTCGAACACCCGCGCGCCATGTTCCACCCCGCCGCCCTTGGGATCGTAGGCACCGAACACGAGGCGGCGGATGCGGAACAGGCTGATCGCCTGCGCGCACATCGGGCAGGGTTCCAGCGTCACGTACAGGTCGCACTCGGGCAGGCGCGGTTCCCCCCGCGCAGCGGCGGCGGCACGCAGCGCCAGCAGCTCCGCATGCGCGGACGCATCCGCCAGCTCCTCCACCCGGTTGCCCGCGCGCGCGAGGATGGCGCCGTCCGGCCCGGTCACGACCGCGCCCACCGGCACCTCCCCCCGCGAGGCGGCCGCACGGGCTTCCTCCAGCGCCGCATCCATGGGCTGCATCGATCTTTCCGGCTCCTGCGTTGCACGATGTCCGAATCCGCGCCATTCGGAACCAACACGCAAGAATAAGAGCGGGAGAGAGGAATGTCGCTGAAGCTGGTCACACGCAGGCGGATGGCCGCCCTGCTCGGCACCGGGGGACTGATGGGGGCCGCGTCCGCAAAGGCGCAGGCCTATCCCGCCAACCCGGTGCGCATCATCGTTCCCTTCGCGCCCGGCGGCGGGTCCGACGTGCTGGCACGCGTGGCTGGCCAGAAACTGTCCCCGCGCTGGGGCCAGACGATCGTGGTGGACAACCGCCCTGGCGCAGGCGGCATCCTCGGCACCGATCTCGTCGCGAAGTCCGCGCCGGACGGATACACGCTGCTGATATCCGATTCGTCGGCGATCACCATGAACCCGTGGCTGTACCGCAAGCTTCCCTACGCCGCGAAGGACCTGACGCCGGTCATCCACCTGGCCACCTTCTCGCTGGTGATCATGGTGCCGCCGACTTCGCCCTACAGGACGCTCGCCGACCTCATCGCCGCGGACAAGGCGAAGCCCGGCAGCCTGAACGCGGGCAGCGCCGGCAACGGCACCAGCCCGCATCTGGTGCTGGAGATGCTGAACGCACTCGCCGGCACGCAGTTCGTGCACGTGCCCTACAAGGGCGGAGCACCCGCCAACACTGCCTTCCTGAGCGGCGAGCTGGATGTTCTGTTCAACGGGCTCAGCTCCAACACCGCGCCGCTGATCGCCTCGGGCAAGGCGCGGGCCATCGCGGTGACCACGCCCGAACGCATCGCAGCCTTCCCCGATGTCCCCACCGTGGCCGAGTCGGGCTTTCCCGGGTTCGACGCGGTGAGCGGCCAGACCCTGTTCGCGCCCGCCGGCACGCCCGCGCAGATCGTGCAGAAGCTCAACGACGACATCTTCACGATCCTTCAGGAGCCGGATGTCGTCGAACGCTGGGAAGCCTCGGCGTTCCTGCCGGTCGTCCGCCAGTCGCCGGCCGAACTCGCGGACTGGATCGCCAGCGAGTCGGCAAAATGGGGCAAGATCGTCGAAGAGCGGAACATCCGGCTCGACTGAGGGGCAGCACGTGAAGATCATCGATATCCGGCTCACCGACACATTCTATGTGCCGGCGAAGCCGCAGCAGGATGCCATCAGCAAGATCCCGCCGATGAGCATGCACAATTTCTGCCAGGTCTTCACCGACGAAGGCCTGGTCGGGCTGGTCCCGGCTTCAGGCGGCAAGATCACCAAAGTTCTGATCGAGGAGATGATCAAGCCGATCCTGGTCGGCGAGGATCCGATGGACCACGAGCGCATCTGGCAGAAGATGTACTGGGGCCTGCTGAGCACCGGCCGCCGCGGCGCGCCGGTGATCGCCATCGGCATCGTGGACAACGCGATCTGGGACCTGAAGGGACGCATCACGGGGCAGCCCGTGCACAAGCTGCTCGGCGCCTATCGCGACAGCGTCCCCTCCTACGGCAGCGGCATCAACATGAACCTGAGCGACGACGACCTCGCCGCCCAGATGGGCGGTTTCGCCAAGGCGGGATTCCCAATGGTGAAGATGAAGATCGGCCACCACGACCCGCGCCGCGACATCGAACGCATCCGCCGCGTGCGAGAGGCGATCGGCCCGGACGTGGATCTGTGCGTGGACGCCAACAACGCCTGGAGCCTGACCGCCGCGATCGACATCGCCCGCCAGATCGAACCCTATGACATCTACTGGCTGGAGGAGCCTATCCTGGCCGATGAGATCGACAGCCTCGCCCAGCTCGCCCAGGCCACACGGATTCCCATCGCGGCCGGGGAGAACCATTACGGCAAATGGGAATTCAGGGAGCTGATCGAGAAGCGTGCCGTCACCTTCGTCCAGGCGGACGTGGTCAAGTGCGGCGGCGTCACCGAGTTCATGAAGATCGCCGCCATGGCGGATGCACATGGCCTCGCCGTCTGCCCACATTTCAGCAATTTCATCGACGTCCCCTGCATCGCCGCCGCGCCCAACGGGCTGATCCACGAATACGCGGCGGACTTCTTCGGGCCCGCGAGTCAATTGCTGGTTGACGTGGCCAAGCCTGTCGCGGGCATGGTTGCCCCGCTCGCCAAGCCGGGCTTCGGGCTTGAGCTTCGGCCCGATGCGGCCGACAAGTTCGGCACGCCCCCTTCGGGCGGGGTCGGGCGCCGCACGACGGACCGTGCGTGGCGCTGGCCGCCGTATCTATAGGAAGCACATGGCACGCCCCGTGATCGGCCTGACGCTCGATGCCGAGCGGCCGGGCGGCTACTCGAAATATCCCTGGTACGCGCTGCGGCAGAACTATGCCGCGGCGGTCGCCGCCGCGGGCGGGCTGCCCGTCGCCCTGCCGCATCTGGGCGACCTGGCGGAGGAGACGCTGGCCCGGCTCGACGCGCTGATCGTGACCGGCGGCGCGTTCGACGTGGACCCGTCGCTGTACGGGGAAGCCGGGCGCCACGCGACGGTGGCGCTGAAGGAAGGCCGTACCCAGGCGGAACTCGCGCTGACCAGGGGCGCGCTGGAGCGCAGCATGCCCGTGCTCGGCATCTGCGGTGGCGAGCAGTTGCTGGCGGTCGCGCTCGGCGGCACGCTGATCCAGCACATCCCGGACGCGGTGCAGGATGCGCTGCCGCACGAACAGCCCAACCCGCGCCACGAGCCGGGGCACGAGGTCCGCATCGTCCCCGGCACGCGGCTGCACGGCATCGTCGGTGCCACGATCATGCATGTGAACTCGGCGCATCATCAGGCCGTGCGCACGCCCGGCCCGGGCACGGTGGTCAACGCGACCGCGCCGGACGGTGTCATCGAAGGCATCGAGGACGCAGGCCGCCGCTTCTGCCTGGGCGTGCAGTGGCACCCCGAATTCCACATCGATGCCGGCGACCGCCGCATCTTCGACGCGCTGGTGGCCGCGTGTGGCTGAGGCGGGCGAACGTCTCGCGAAATGGCTGGCCCGCGCGGGCGTGGCCAGCCGCCGCGACGCGGAGAAACTGATCGCGGACGGCACGGTCAAGCTGAACGGCCGCGTCATCGATCATCCTGCGACCTTCGTCGCGGACGGCGATGTGGTGCAGGTCGCCGGCCGCGTGGTGGATGCGCCCGACCGCACGCGGCTGTGGAGATACCACAAGCCAGAGGGTCTGGTGACCACGCATCGCGACCCGCAGGGGCGGCCCACGGTGTTCGAGCGCCTGCCCCCCCAGATGCCGCGCGTGGTCAGCGTCGGCAGGCTCGACCTCAACAGCGAGGGCCTGCTGCTGCTGACCAACGACGGCGCGCTGGCGCGGCGGCTGGAACTGCCCACGAACGGCTGGCTGCGCCGCTACCGCGTGCGCGTGTACGGGACGGTCGATGAGGCCGCGCTGGCGCGGCTGGCCAGGGGCGTGGAGATCGAGGGCGTCGCCTACGGGCCGATCGAGGCCGGGCTCGACAGCCGCAAGGGCGCCAATGCGTGGCTCACGGCCAGCCTTCGCGAAGGCAAGAACCGGGAGGTCCGCCGCGTGATGGCGCATCTGGGGCTGGCGGTCACGCGGCTGATCCGCGTGGCCTATGGCCCGTTCCAGCTCGGCCAGCTGCCGCGCGGCGCGGTGGAGGAAGTGCCGGCCAAGGTGCTGCGCGAACAGCTCGGCGCCGCCCCGCCCCGCGCGGGGCGATGAGGATCGTCGCCGGCGCCTGGCGCGGTCGCGCGCTCGGCGCCCCGCCTGGCAGCGCCACGCGCCCCACCGCTGACCGCGTGCGCCAGGCGCTGTTCGACATGCTGCTGCACGCGCCCTGGGGCGGACGGGCGGCGGTGGAAGGCGTGCGCGTGCTCGACGCCTTCGCCGGCACCGGCGCGCTGGGGCTGGAGGCACTGTCGCGGGGGGCCGCGCATGCCACGTTCATCGAACGCGACGCGGCGGCGCTGAAGGCGATCCGCGCCAACATCGCCGCATGCCGGGCCGAGGACCGCGCGCGCGTGATCGCGGGCGACGCGCTGCGCCCGCCCCGCGCCGATGCGCCGTGCGGGCTGGTCTTCCTGGATCCGCCCTATGGCGAGGGATTGCTGCCCCCCGCCATCGCGGCTCTACGCGGCGCGGGATGGATCGCGGACGGCGCGCTGCTGGTTGCGGAGCTTGGGCGGCGGGAAACGCTGGAAGGCGTCGCACCGCTCGCGGATCGCAGCCATGGCGCGGCGCGGGTGATCGTGGCGCGGGCTTAGGCTCCGCCTGGCCTGGGCGCGCAATGGACGCCTCCGCCCCGTTGATCGACCTCAACCCGGCATGCGACTAGCTTGGGGAAATTGGCGCCGGATGGGCCGGGGCGCCCGCGGAGGGGAGGAACCATGTCCGAAGACACGCTGATCGCCGTGAAACCCGAGATCGCCGCCAAGGCGAAGGTCGATCTCGCGCGGTACCGGGCGATGGCGGCGGAGGCCCAGTCGGACCCGGATGGATTCTGGCGCAAGGAGATGGGCCGGGTCGCCTGGACCAAGGCGCCGACGAAGATCCGCCACGTGGACTACACGGGCGATGTCTCCATCAAGTGGTTCTGGGACGGAACGCTGAACGCCTCCGTCTCCTGCCTCGACCGGCATCTGGCCACGCGCGGCGACCAGGTCGCGATCATCTGGGAAGGCGACGACCCCGACACATCGCTGAAGGTCACCTACCGGGAACTGCATGAGAAGGTCTGCCGGCTGGCCAACGCGCTGAAGGCGCTGGGGGCGAAGAAGGGCGACCGGATCACGATCTACCTGCCCATGGTGGTCGAGGCGGCGGTGGCGATGCTCGCCTGCGCCCGGATCGGCGCGATCCATTCGGTGGTGTTCGGCGGCTTTTCCCCCGACAGCCTCGCCAACCGCATCCAGGACTGCGATTCGACGCTGCTGATCACGGCCGACGAAGGCCGCCGGGGCGGGCGCACCGTACCGCTCAAGGCCAACGCGGATGAGGCGCTGAAGCAGTGCCCGTCCGTGACCGCCGTCGTCGTGGTGCCGGTCACGGGCAAGGCGGTGCCGATGCAGGCCGGCCGTGACCACGCCTATGCCGAGATCACCGCCAAGGCATCCCCGGACTGCCCGCCCGAGGAGATGAACGCCGAGGACCCGCTGTTCATCCTCTACACCTCGGGCTCCACCGGGAAGCCCAAAGGTGTGCTGCACACGACCGGCGGCTACCTGGTCTGGGCGAGCTTCACGCACGAACTCGTGTTCGACTACCAGCCGGGCGAGATCTACTGGTGCACGGCCGATGTGGGCTGGGTGACCGGGCACACCTACATCGTCTATGGCCCGCTCGCGAACGGGGCCACCACGCTGATGTTCGAGGGCGTGCCCAACTATCCGGACACCGGCCGGTTCTGGCAGGTGGTGGACAAGCACGCGGTCAACATCTTCTACACCGCGCCCACCGCGATCCGCGCGCTGATGCGCGACGGCGACGGGCCGGTGAAAAAGCACAGCCGCAAGAGCCTGCGCGTGCTCGGCAGCGTGGGTGAGCCGATCAACCCGGAGGCGTGGCTGTGGTACTATCGGGTCATCGGCGACGAGCGCTGCCCGGTCGTGGACACGTGGTGGCAGACGGAGACGGGCGGCATCCTGATCTCGCCGCTGCCCGGCGCGATCGCGCAGAAGCCCGGCTCCGCCACCCTGCCGCTGCCGGGCGTGATGCCGGTGATCGTGGACGGAGAAGGCAAGGAGCTTGCGGGGGAGGCCGAGGGCAATCTGTGCCTCGCCGGCGGCTGGCCGGGCCAGATGCGCACGGTCTATGGCGACCATGCCCGCTTCGTGCAGACCTATTTCTCGACCTTTCCGGGCAAGTACTTCACCGGCGACGGCGCCCGCCGCGACGCGGATGGCTACTACTGGATCACCGGCCGGGTGGACGACGTGATCAACGTTTCCGGCCACCGGATGGGCACCGCCGAGATCGAAAGCGCGCTGGTCGCTCACCCCAAGGTGGCCGAGGCCGCGGTGGTCGGCTACCCGCACGATCTCAAGGGCCAGGGCATCTATGCCTATGTGACGCTGAAATCCGGTGAGGAACCCACCGAGGCGCTGCGCAAGGAGCTGGTCTCCTGGGTCCGCAAGGAGATCGGGCCGATCGCGAGCCCGGATGCGATCCAGTGGGCGCCGGGCCTGCCCAAGACCCGCTCCGGCAAGATCATGCGCCGCATCCTGCGCAAGATCGCTGCGAATGAGACGGACAGCCTGGGCGACACCAGCACCCTGGCGGACCCTGCCGTGGTGGGCGAACTGGTCCAGAACCGGGTGGGCTGACCTCCGCTTTCCGGCGGCGGCCGACGCGCCGCCGCCGCATGGCTGACCGCCCCGGCGGGGAACGCCGCTTTTCCTTTGGCCACCCTATGTTAGAACCCGATGCCCCCACGGCCGGGGGCGGTTCGAGGGGAATTCCTGGATATGGCAGGCGTCGACATTCTCGCGACGGCATTCAATGGCGGCAATGCGGCCTTCATCGCCGAGACCTATGCCCGCTGGGTGAATGATCCGGCGAGCGTGGACCCGAGCTTCGCGGACCTGTTCTCCGCCCTGAACGACGAGGCCCGCGCGGTCCTGACCGACGCCTCCGGCGCCTCCTGGGCCCCCCGTCACTACACGTTCGGCGAGGCCGAGCCGGCCAAGCCCGCCAAGCCCGGCGACGGCAAGGCCGCATCGCCCCAGTCGGCCGAGCAGGTCCGCGCGGCGGTGCTCGATTCCATCCGCGCCCTCATGCTGATCCGCGCCTACCGGGTGCGCGGCCACCTGGAAGCCAGGCTCGACCCGCTCGGCCTGCAGCAGCCCAGGCCGCATCCGGAGCTGGATCCCAAGACCTACGGCTTCACCGATGCCGATCTCGACCGGCCGATCTTCATCGACAAGGTCCTCGGCAAGGAAACCGCGACGCTGCGCGACATCATCGCCACGCTGCGGGAAACCTATTGCGGGCCGATCGGCGTCGAGTTCATGCACATCCAGGATCCGGAGCAGAAGGCCTGGATCCAGCGCAAGGTCGAAGGCGCGCCCTGGCGGCGGGCCTTCAGCAAGGACGACAAGGCCCGCATCCTCAGCCAGCTCACCGAAGCGGACGGGTTCGAGACCTTCTGCGCCCGCAAGTACCAGACGACCAAGCGCTTCGGCCTGGAGGGCGGCGAGGCGACCATTCCCGCCCTGCACGCCGTGATCGAGACCGCCGCCGCCGCGGGCGTGAACGAGATCGCGATCGGCATGCCCCATCGCGGCCGGCTCAACACGCTGGTCAACATCGTCCGCAAGCCTTTCACCGCCGTGTTCAGCGAATTCGGCGGCGCGTCCTCCAACCCCGAGGACGTGCAGGGGTCGGGCGACGTGAAGTACCATCTGGGGACCTCGACCGATATCGAGGCGGGCGGCCATACCGTCCACCTGTCGCTGCAACCCAACCCGTCGCATCTGGAAGCCGTCGATCCGGTCGTGGTCGGCAAGGTGCGCGCACGGCAGGACAATGCCGGCGACACCAACGGCCGCCGGTCGGTCATGGCCATCCAGATGCACGGGGATGCGGCCTTCGCCGGCCAGGGGCTGGTCTACGAGACCCTGGCGATGAGCCAGCTCATCGGCTACCGCACCGGCGGATCGGTGCATCTGGTCGTGAACAACCAGATCGGCTTCACCACCGTGCCGGCGCACGCCTTCTCGGGCCTGTATTGCACGGACGTCGCCAAGTCGATCCAGGCGCCGATCCTGCACGTCAACGGCGACGATCTTGAGGCGGTGGTGTTCTGCGCCCGCCTCGCCGCCGAGTTCCGCATGCAGTTCGCGGTCGATGTCGTGGTGGACCTGGTCTGCTACCGCCGCCACGGCCACAACGAGACCGACGAGCCGGCCTTCACCCAGCCGATCATGTACAAGGCGATCCGCGCGCAGAAGACCACGCGCATGGTCTATGCCGAACGGCTGGCGGCCGAAGGCAGCGTGACCGCGGAAGACGCCCAGGCCATGGTGGACAGCTTCAACGCGAAGCTGGAGGAGGCTTTCCAGGCCGCCGCTTCCTACAAGCCCAACAAGGCGGACTGGCTGGAAGGCCACTGGTCGGGCCTGACCGCGCCCAATTCCGACGACGAGAGCAAGGCGGAGGAGGCGACCGCGGTCGCCACCGACACGCTGCGCAAGGTCGGCGGCGCGCTCGCCACGGTGCCGGGGGATTTCAACCTCAACCCGAAGATCGCCCGCCAGCTCGACGCGAAGCGCGCGATGATCGAGACGGGCGAGGGCATCGACTGGGCCACGGGCGAGGCGCTCGCCTTCGGCTCGCTGCTGCTGGAAGGCCATCGCGTGCGCCTGTCGGGTGAGGATGTGCAGCGCGGCACGTTCAGCCAGCGCCACGCCGTCCTGGTCGATCAGGCGAACCAGAACGAATACGTGCCGCTGAACAACATCGCCCCGGATCAGGCGAAGATCGAGATCTACAACTCGCTCCTGTCGGAAGCGGGCGTGCTGGGCTTCGAATACGGCTACTCGCTGGCCGACCCGAAGACGCTGGTGCTGTGGGAAGGCCAGTTCGGCGACTTCGCCAACGGCGCGCAGGTGATCATCGACCAGTTCATCGCCTCGGGCGAGACGAAGTGGCTGCGCATGTCCGGCCTCGTGCTGCTGCTGCCGCACGGCTACGAGGGCCAGGGGCCGGAGCATTCGTCGGCACGGTTCGAGCGCTGGTTGCAGCTCTGCGCCGAGCGCAACATGTCGGTCTGCAACCTGACCACGCCCGCCAACTATTTCCACGCGCTGCGCCGGCAGCTGAAGCGGAACTTCCGCAAGCCGCTGGTCATCATGACGCCCAAGTCGCTGCTGCGGCACAAGCTCGCGGTCTCGCCGCTCGCCGAATTCGACAACGGCAGCGCCTTCCGCGTCGTGCTGCCCGAGGTGGACAGGATCGACGCGCCCGAGAAGGTGAAGCGTGTCGTGCTGTGCACCGGCAAGGTCTATTACGACCTGCTGGCCGAACGGCGGGAGAAGAAGATCACCGACGTCGCGCTGGTGCGGGTCGAACAGCTCTATCCCTTCCCGGCGGTCACCCTGGGCAAGGTTCTCGCGCCTTACAGCAAGGCCGAGGTGGTCTGGTGCCAGGAGGAGCCCGAGAACATGGGCGCCTGGACCTTCGTGGACCGGCGCATCGAGAAGGTGCTGTCGGGGCTCGCGGGGAAGGCGAAGCGGCCGACCTATGTCGGGCGTGAGGAAGCGGCGAGCCCGGCCACGGGCCTCGCCAAGGTGCATGCCGCGCAACAGGCGGCGCTGGTGCGCAGCGCGCTGACGCTCGGCTGAGTCAGGACAGGAAGGCGGAACGGATCGATATGGCCACCGAGATCAAGGTCCCGGCGCTCGGCGAGAGCGTGACCAGTGCCACCGTGGCACGCTGGCTGAAGAAGGCCGGCGAGGCCGTGGCGGCGGATGAGCCGCTGGTCGAGCTGGAGACCGACAAGGTCACGGTGGAGGTGAACGCCCCCGCCGCCGGCACGCTGTCCGAGGTGACGGTCGCCGAAGGCGGCGAGGTGGAGGTGGGTGCGGTGCTCGGCGTGCTCGCCGAAGGCGCCGCCGCGCAGAACGGCGCGCCCAAGGCCGCGGCCCCCGCGCCGGCCGCCGCCGCCAACCCGCCCGCCGGCGTCACCGCGCCGCCCACGGCACCCGGCCCCGTCGCGCGCCCCGCGACCGCCCCCGCCGCCCTTCCCGCTGCCCAGAAGATGATGGCCGAGGCAGGCGTGGCGGCCGATCAGGTCGGCGTCGGCACCGGCAAGGGCGGGCGCATCACCAAGGGCGACGTGATCGCCTTCCTCGAACAGCCGGCCAGGCCGGCCGCCGCCGCGGCTCCGGCCGCCAAGGCTCCCCGCGCGCTGGAGGAAGGCGAGGAGCGCGTGCGCATGACCCGCCTGCGCCAGACCATCGCGCGGCGGCTGAAGGAAGCGCAGAACACCGCCGCCATGCTGACCACCTTCAATGAGGTGGACATGGGCGCGGTGATGGCGCTGCGGGCCGAATACAAGGACGCGTTCGAGAAGAAGAACAACGGCGTCCGGCTCGGCTTCATGTCCTTCTTCGTGAAGGCCTGCATCACCGCGCTGAAGGAATTCCCGGCCGTCAACGCCGAGATCGACGGCGACGACGTGGTGTTCAAGCGCCACGTCCACATGGGCATCGCGGTCGGCGGTTCCTCCGGCCTCGTCGTGCCGGTGATCCGCCATGCCGACGACCTGTCCTTCGCCGGGATCGAGAAGGCGATCGCCGATTTCGGCCGCCGCGCCCGCGACGGCGCGCTGAAGCTCGACGAGCTGACCGGCGGCACGTTCAGCATCACCAATGGCGGCATCTACGGCTCGCTGATGTCCACGCCGATCCTGAACCCGCCGCAGTCGGGCATCCTGGGGATGCACAAGATCCAGGACCGGCCCATGGCCATCAACGGCAAGGTCGAGATCCGGCCGATGATGTATCTCGCGCTGTCCTACGACCACCGGATCGTGGACGGGAAGGAGGCCGTGTCCTTCCTGGTGCGCGTGAAGGAGTCGATCGAGGATCCGCGGCGGCTTCTGCTGGATCTCTGAGAAAGAAGGCGGGGCCGGCGGCCCCGCGTTCCGTCCCTACGCGACGACGCTGTTTTCCAGCGTGCCGATGCCTTCGATCGTCGCGGCGATTCTGTCGCCGGGCTTGAGCAGGCGCGGCGGCTGCATCGCGTAGCCCACGCCCGCGGGCGTGCCGGTCGCGATGATGTCGCCCGGCTCGAAGGTCAGGCCCTTCGACAGGATCGCGATGATCTTCGGGATATCGAAGATCAGCAGGGAGGTGCGGCTGTCCTGCCGCGTCTCCCCGTTCACGGTCAGGCTGATGCGCAGATCGGGCGGTGTGGGCACGTCATCCCGCGTGACGATCCACGGGCCGATCGGGCAGGACCGGTCCAGCCCCTTGCCCTTGAACCACTGGCCGTGGCGGCGCTGGAGGTCGCGGCCGCTGATATCGTTCAGCACCGTGTAGCCGAACACGTGGTCGAAGGCGCGTTCGGCGGGGATATCGGCCCCGCCCTTCCCGATGATCAGCGCCAGTTCCACCTCGTAGTCCAGCGCCTCGGTCGTGCCGGCATGGGACGGGATCGTGTCGCCCGGGCCGATCACGGCGGTGGGCGGCTTGGTGAAGAACTGGGGATGCGCGGGCGGCGCCTCGGTCTTCACGCCCTGCGCGCGATCGCCTTCGGCCACGTGGTCGAAGTAGTTGCGCCCCACGCAGAACACGTTCTTGGTCGGGCGCGGGATCGGCGCCAGCAGCTTCGCGCGCGCCTTGGGCACCACCGCCTGGGCCAGCGGATCGGCATGCAGGGCGGCGACGGTCGCCTGCACGGTGTCCCAGGCTGCGATCAGCGTCAGCATGGACCGGAACGGCACGGCCTCCCGCCCGGCCAGCCCCGCACCTTCGGCCAGATCGAGCACGTCGCCGCCTTCCAGCACCAGGCCGGTCCGGGCACCCCGCCCGGCATCGAAGGTCACAAGCCGCATATCGTGTGTTTCCCTATCCCTGCCGCATCATCACCGGCATCGCCGCGTCCGGCCAGATGGCCCGTGCGCTTGAAGCGCCCAGCCGTCCCGCCTATGTCCGGTCAGGCAGGGAGTTCCGAAGAACATGCGCGGTCCCATCATCCCGGTCGTCTGAACCGGCTCAAAGCGGCCAGACCGGCCGCAGGTTCAGGTACCAGAGCAGGCGCCGGCGCGCCTCGGCCCCCATCCTGACCGTCTGCCCGACCTTGTCGTAGAGCAACTGCACGGCGGTGAGCTTGCGCGGCGTCTCAAGCCGGCAGAATTCCGGGCGCCGCATGTCGCGCAGCAGCGCCTCCACGGCGCGATCCAGCTCATAGAAGCGCACGACCGGCGCGATCACCGCGCGCGGCAGCAGGATGAAGTCCGTCAGCACCTCGTCCAGGATCCGGTCCCCCGGATCGTCCACGGCGATGAACGGTGTCCCGCCTTTCTCCACCAGGCGGCGATGGTGCGCCGCGCTTGTTGCGAAGCCCCGCGTCATCTCCAGCTTGAGGTCGAGTTCGATCAGCACGGCCCGCGCGGTGGCAAGGCGCAGCGTGCGCGTGCGCCACAGGTAGCCGAACGCCGCCACCGTGATCGCGGCCAGCGCGCCCAGCAGCGCCGCCGGGCCGGTCCCGCTGCCGCCCTCCGGCCGGGGGCTGCCGATCCCGGCTGCGGCGGCGATCGTGCCGATCCAGTCGAGCCAGCCGGACACCCAGGCGATGCACGCCGCGAGCAGGAAGGCCAGGGGCGGCCATGTCCACGCCCGCAGCGCGGACAGCACCGCCGAGAGCGAGCGCAATTCCCCCGGGCCGCGCGCGGCCGGCCGGCGGATGCGCGCGGCGGCGAAGATGATGCGAACCAGGCCGCGCCGCGTCAGGGTCCAGCCGCTCCGGCCACGGACGAGCCTGCAGGACAGCAGGGCCACGACCGCGGCGGGGACCAGCAGCCAGCCCATGCCGGCGAAGATCGCGGCCGGCACCAGCAGCACGCCGAGCGAGACAAGCACCAGACCGTCCGCGGACTCCGGCACGCCGTTGCGGCGGTGGCGGTCCACGGCGGCCCGTGCCCCGTCAGATGTGGATCGGCTTCCAGTCCGCGGCCATCGCGGCTTCCTTCACCGCCTCGTTCAGCGACGGGTGCGCGTGGCAGGTGCGCCAGACATCCTCGGAGCTCGCGCCGAACTCGATCGCCAGCGTCAGCTCCGCGATCAGCGTGCCGGCATCCGGACCGATGATGTGGGCGCCGAGCACCTTGTCGGTCTTCTTGTCCGCCAGGATCTTCACGAACCCGTCCGTGCTGCCGTTCGCGCGCGCGCGGCCGTTGGCGGTGAAGGGGAACTTGCCGACCTTGTAGTCGATGCCGGCCTGCTTCAGCGATTCCTCCGTGTGGCCGACATCGGCGACCTCGGGCCATGTGTAGATCACGCTCGGGATCGCGTCGTAGTTCACGTGCGGCTTCTTGCCGGCCAGGATCTCGGCCACGGCCACGCCCTCATCCTCGGCCTTGTGGGCCAGCATCGGCCCGTCGATCACGTCGCCGATCGCCCAGATGCCGGGCACGCTGGTCGCGAAGTGGTTGTGCTTCACGCGGCCGCGCTCATCGGTCTCGACGCCGGCCTCCTTCAGCCCCAGGCCCTCGGTGTAGGCGCGCCGCCCGATCGACAGCAGCACCACGTCCGCCTTGATCTCCTCGGCGGCCCCGCCCTTGGCCGGCTCCACGGTCAGCGTCACGCCGGACTTGGACGCCTTGGCGCCGGTGACCTTGGAGCCGAGCTTGAAGGCCAAGCCCTGCTTGGTGAGGATCCGCTCGAACTGCTTGGCGACCTCCCCGTCCACGGTGGGCACGATGCGGTCGAGGAATTCGATCACCGTCACCTTGGCGCCGAGCCGCTTCCAGACCGAGCCCAGCTCCAGCCCGATCACGCCCGCGCCGATCACGACGAGGTGCTCCGGCACCTTGTCCAGCTCCAGCGCGCCGGTCGAGGTCACGATCCGCTTCTCGTCCACCTCGACGCCCGGCAGCGGCATCGATTCCGAGCCCGTGGCGATGACGATGTTCTTCGTGTCGTAAGTGGTGCCCGCGACCTCCACCTTGCCGGCGGCGACGATGCGTCCCGCGCCCTTCAGCCAGGTGACCTTGTTCTTCTTGAACAGGAACTCCACGCCCTTGACGTTGGCGGAGACGACCTCCCCCTTGCGGGCCTGCATCCGCGCGAGGTCGAGCGAGAGCTTGCCGACGCCGATGCCGTGATCGGCCAGCGCGTCCTGCGCCTCATGATACTTCTCGGAGCTGACCAGCAGCGCCTTGGACGGGATGCAGCCGATGTTGAGGCAGGTGCCGCCCAGCGTCTCGCGCTTCTCCACGCAGGCAACCTTCAGCCCAAGCTGTGCGGCGCGGATCGCGCAGACATAGCCGCCGGGGCCGGCGCCGATGACGATAACGTCGAAGCTTTCGCTCATGGGGCAGGGGTCCGCTGATTCACGACCCGGTTTTGACCGCGCCCACGGCCCGGGCGCAACCCCACCCGGCACCGGGGAACCGGCCCGCATGGCCGCATGACGGCGACGCATCGCCGGTTCCACCTTTCGTTCACGTCCGTCCCGCCATGCTCCGCGGGTCGGAAAGGGTGCGACGATGTCTCTGGCGAATATGCGGATGGTGTGGAAAGTCCTGGTGCTGGTCGCGCTGGGCGGGCTGGGGATGGCCACCGTGGCGGGACTGGCCTGGCGGGGCATGGCGCAGGCGGATGCCAGCCTCGACAGGCTGACGGAGGTGGCGCGGCGCGCCACCGCGGCCGCCCAGTTGAACCAGACCGTCCTTGTTCTCGCCGCGGCCGAAGCGGACGCGCTGGCGTTGACCCATCCCACGCCCGAGCGGGTCGCCGCCGCCGAGGCGAAGGCGCGCGATGCCCGCGCCCGCTTCCGCGAGCTGATCGCCACCTTCCGCAACGTGGACGACCCGGACCGCGTGGCCCGGATCAACGCGGCGGACGACGCTTTCGCCAAGCTCGATACGGCCGTGACCGCGGCGATCGCCCTGGCGCGGCGGACCGCCGCTGATGGCGGCCGGCTGGACGATGCGCAGGTCGCCGCGCATGTGACGGCGGCGCAGCCGCTGGAGGCCGCAGCACGCCAGATCACGCGCACGATGACCGACAACAACATCCGGCGGCAGGAAGACAGCGCGAAGGCGGCGGATGACGCCCTGTCCGCGTCCCAGGTCTCGCTTCTGGCTGGCATCGCGGCATCGATGCTCGTGATGGCGGCCGCCGGGTGGTGGATCGCGACGCGCAGCATCGCCGCGCCGCTTGGACAGAGCGTCCGCAGCATCCAGGGCCTTGCCGATGGCAGGCTCGACACGGACATCGCGGGTGCGACGCGGCGGGATGAGATCGGCGACATCGCCCGCGCGCTGGCCGGCCTGCGCGGCAACCTGGCCGAGGCGCGGGTGCTCCAGGAAAAGCAGCTCGCCACGGCGGAGGCGGACGCCAGGCGCGCGCAGGTCCTGGCCGAGCTGACGCGGCGCTTCGAGGACGAGGCCGGCGCGGTCACCCGCAGCGTCGCCTCCTCGGCGACGGAACTGCAGGCGACCGCCACCGCGATGTCCGCCACGGCGGAGGAGGCGCGGCGCCAGTCCGGCGCGGTCGTCGCCGCGACGCAGGAAGCGAGCAGCAATGTCCAGACCGTGGCCGCGGCGGCGGAGGAGCTTTCCGCCTCTGTCAGCGAGATCGCGCGTCAGGTCACCGAAAGCGCCCGTGTCGCGAACGAGGCGGTGGCCGAGGCAGAGCGCACCAACGCCACCGTTGCCGGCCTGTCCGACGCGGCCGGCCGGATCGGGGATGTCGTGCGCCTGATCAACGACATCGCCGGCCAGACCAACCTGCTGGCGCTGAACGCAACGATCGAGGCGGCGCGCGCGGGGGAGGCGGGCAAGGGTTTCGCCGTGGTCGCGAGCGAGGTGAAGACCCTCGCCAGCCAGACCGCCCGCGCGACGGAGGAGATCGGCGCCCAGATCCAGGCGATGCAGGCCGCCACCGGCCAGACCGTGACCGCGATCGGCGCGATCGGCCGCACCATCGGCCGCATCAACGAAATCTCCGGCGCCATCGCCGCGGCGGTCGAGGAGCAGGGCGCGGCCACCGCCGACATCGCCCGCAACGTGCAGGCCGCGGCCCAGGGCACCGCCGCGATCGATCAGGGCATCGGATCGGTGAACGAGGCGGCGGCCGCGACCGGGTCGGCCACGACCCAGGTGCTCGGCGCCGCGCACGAACTCTCCATCCAGGCCGAGGCGCTGCGGAACAGCGTGGAACGCTTCCTCGGCGAGATGAAGGCCGCCTGACCCGGCGGGGTCAGCGCGTTCCGGCCACCACCACCCGGTCCGGCGGAATGGTGCCGCCGTTCAGGCATGTGATGATGCACTCCGCCGCCGTCATCGCCATGGTGACAAGGCTGCCGGGCGTCACGCCCGCGACATGCGGCGTGCGGATGACCTTCGGATGCCGGCGCAGCGGATGGTCCTCCGGCGGCGGCTCGACGTCGAACACGTCAAGCCCCGCGCCCGCGATATGGCCGGACTCCAGCGCGGCCGCGAGTGCGGCCTCGTCCACGATCCCGCCGCGGCCGGTGTTCACCACTACCGCCCCCTTCGGCATCGCGGCCAGGGCGGCGGCGTTCACCAACCCCTCCGTCTCCCGGGTCCGGGGCGCATGCACGGTCAGGATGTCGGACGCGGGCCAGAGATCGGCGAGTGTCGCCGCCCGGGTCACGCCCGCGAAAGCGGAAGCGTCCACATACGGATCATAGGCGGAGATCCGCACGTCCCACGGCGCCATGAGCTGCGCGACCTGCCGCCCGATGCGCCCGTAGCCGAGGATGCCCAGGCGCAGGCCGCGCACGTCCCGCACATTGCCGCCGGCCCCGCGCCAGCCGCCTTCGGCGATCGCCGCGGAATGCCCGGGCAGATTCTTCACCACCGCGAGCATCAGCGTGACCGCGTGCTCCGCCACCTCGCGCGAGTTCGATCCCGGCGCGTTGGTCAGCGTCACGCCCGCCTCACGTCCGGCGGGGATGTCCACCTCATCCATGCCGACGCCGTGGCGCGCGACGATCCGCAGCCGGGGCGATGCCGCGTAGACCGACGCGTCCACCTTGCCCTGCCGGCACAGGATCGCGTCCGCCTGCGTCTGCGCCACCAGCGCGGCCACGGCCTCCGCCGACGGATAGGGCGGCATGAAATGCAGCGTGCAGCCGTTATCGCGCAGCAACGCGACCGCGGGGTCGGCGAGCACCGGCGCGGTGACGATGACGTTCCGGGTATTCCCGCTCATCGAACGACCCTTCCCGCGCAACGATCCCGGAGGATGATCCGACCGGCTTCGCCGTGATGCCTCATGCGCTTTCCTTCCCCATGCTCGGCGCGAGCATGGCAGCCAGCCGCACACATGCAAATGGCACAGCGGCCGGGGGGCGCATTACCGCGATTTCACGTCATGCGACGCGGCGCATTGCCAGACATTCATGCCCGGTCCACGGGCGCGACAGCGCGCGGGGCCGATAGTCCCGGCACCGCTCGTTCACGGAACACCACCTTGAGCAACACCTTCACCCGCCGCTCGCTCTTCGCCGCCCTCGGGCTTGGTGGCGCGCTGTTCGCCGCCGCCGCGGCCGAAGCCGCGACAACCACGCCGTCCCGGACCACGACCACGCGCCATCACCGCCAATCCGGGACGCAGCAATCCGCGCAGGCGCAGCCTCATTCCCATCGCACGCGGCGGTCCCGTCGCAGCAAGCCCGCGCAGCCTGCCACGCAGGCGCCGGCTCACTAGCGTTCCGGCTCGGCAGCCGTTCCATCCCGGCGAGCGGCTGTCATGACTGCGGCCCGGCGAGCTATCGCCGGGCCGCTTTCTTGTCCGGGACCTGGGCCTCGATCAGGGCGGCAAGCCCCTGCAGCAGGGCCGCCGGCGAAGGCGGGCAGCCGCGGATCACCAGATCGACGGGGACGGCCGCGGCGACGCCATCGCTTTCCACCGCGTAGCTGCCCCTGAACAACCCGCCATCCACGGCGCAATCGCCCACCGCCACCACCCATTTCGGGTCGGGCATGGCGGCATAGGTGCGCTCCAGCGCCTCGCGCATGTTGCGCGTCAGCGGCCCGGTTACCAGCAGCACATCGGCATGGCGCGGGCTGGCCACGAAATGCAGGCCCAGTCGTTCCAGATCGTAGACGATGTTGCTGAGCGCGTTGATCTCCATCTCGCACGCATTGCACGAGCCGGCATCGACCTGCCGGATGGCGAGGCTGCGGCCCAGCCGCGCCCGCCCCGCCGCCTGCAGCCGGTCGGCGAGCGCGCGGACCGTCGCCGCGTCCGCCACGGGGGCGGGCTCGGTCGCCGGGCGGCCCAGGTTGGTGGTGAAACGACGCCAGACCATCAGGCACTCCGTGGACCGAACAGGATGACAGCGGCCCCCGCCAGGCACAGCGCCGCCCCGGCCATATCCCACCGGTCGGGGCGGATGCCCTCGGCGGCCCAGAGCCAGCAGAGGCTCGCGGCGATATAGACCCCGCCATAGGCGGCGAAGGCACGGCCCGCGGCCTCCGATTCGGTCAGGGTCAGCAGCCAGGCGAAGGCGGCGAGCGCGGCCAGCGCCGGCAGCAGCCACAGCGCGGACGCGCCCTGCCGCAGCACGGCCCAGACCGCGAAGCAGCCGGCGATCTCCGCCAGTGCGGCGGCGGCATAGACGGCGACCGCGCGGATCACAGGTCCACCCCGCTGTAGCTGCCGTTCATCGACTTATTGAACAGCGGGAAGTCGGCGATGATGTTGCCTTCGATCCCGGCTTCCAGCAACGGCCAGTGGAACCAGGAAGGATCGCGCGCGAAACAGGCGGTGATCAGCCCGCCGGCGTCCAGCCGCATCCAGTGCAGGATGTCGCCCCGGAAGCCCTCGACCACGCCGATGCCCTCGCCTTCGGCCTGTGGCAGCGGCACCGCGACCGGACCTTCGGGCAGCGTGGCGAGCAGCGTGCGCAGCAGGCGCATGGAAACCACCACCTCCTCCGCCCGCACGCGCACCCGCGCATCGACATCGCCTTCCAGCCGCAGCGGCGTGCCCGGCAGCAGGTCGTCATAGGGCGGGTAGACAAGATCGCGGCGCGCATCGAAGCCGCGCCCGGCGGCACGGCCGACCACACCGCCGGCCGCGAAGGTCTCGACCAGCTCGGGCCGGGTGATGCCGGTGCCCGCGACGCGGTCGGCCAGGCTCGCATAGCTGTCGTAGACGCGCATCAGCGTCGGCCACTCGTCCTCGATGGCCGCCAGGGTGCGCAGGATGGCGGTGTCCCCGCCCGGCAGGATGTCGTCGGACACGCCGCCCGGGATCACGCGGTCCATCATCATCCGATGCCCGAAGGCGGTGTAGGCGGCGCGCATCAGCATTTCCCGGTGGTAGCCGGTGCGGGCATGCGGTGCTGCGAAGGCAGCGTCGTTGCAGATGAAGCCGATGTCATTGAGGTGGTTGGCGATCCGCTCCACCTCGCCCATCACGGCGCGCAGCGCGTGCGCGCGGGGCGGGACCTGGGCGCCGGTCGCCGCCTCCGCCGCGCGGGCGAAGGCGGTCGCGTGCGCCACGGTCGAATCGCCGCTGATACGCGCGGCGAGGGCGGCGGCGGCACGCGGCGACTTGCCGCGCATCAGCCCGAGCAGGCCCTTGTGCACGTAGCCCAGCCGGGCCTCCAGCCGCACCACGGTCTCGCCCTGGGCATGGAAGCGGAAATGCCCCGGCTCGATGGTGCCGGCATGCACCGGGCCGACGGGGACGATGTGCAGACTCTCGCCCTCGGCGGGCAGGAACTCGGGCTGGGGCGTCGTCTCGTGCGCCGGACCGGGGCGGGCCGCGAGCGGGGACGTGACCGGCCAGCGTCCGTGATCCAGCCATGGCCGCAGATCGGCGGCATCCTTCGCCGCATGTCCCCACAGATCGCGGATCATCCGTTCGAACCACGCGGCCGGGGGGCGCAGGGGCGACAGCGCCGGGTACTGCCCGCCCGCCACGGTGACGGAAGCGACCAGCAGTTCGCGGTCGCCATGGAAGGCGGCGTGGACATGCGTCGCATCCGCCCACATGCCCGCCAGCGGTGGCGTGGACGTGGCGGCGAGCGCGCTCCACTGCTCGATGGTCAGCACGTGGCGTTCCCAGGGACGGCAGCCCTGGGGCGAGCCCGCGCGGATCAGGTCGATCCCGCTCATCCGAGCAGCCACGCCGCGGCGTGGAACCAGGCGACGAACCCGTCCGGCGGCGCGAGGCCGAGCCAGACGATCAGCACCATGTGCGCATACAACGCGGTCACGGCCGCGAGCCGCGGCGCGGGATGCGCATCCGGCGTGGCCGCGCCGAAGCACAGCCCCTGCATGCGCGTGACCAGCGCGGCCAGGGCGACGATGATGCCGCTGGCCAGCGGCACGGTCAGCCAGGGCTGGCGCGCGATCGTCTCCATGGCGATCAGCAATTCGCTGGTGAACAGCATGAAAGGCGGCAGGCCGACGATGGCGGCCACCATCAGCACCAGGCCCCAGCCCAGCGCGGGATGGGTGATGGACAGGCCGGTGATGTCCTCGATGCGCTGGCTGCCTTTGGCCTGGCTCGCGGTGCCCACGGCGAAGAAGATCGCGCTCTTGGTCAGGCTGTGGCCGACCATGTGGATCAGTCCGGCATAGTTCGCCGCCGGCCCGCCCAGGCCGAAGGCGAAGGTCGCGATGCCCATGTGCTCGATCGACGACCAGCCGAACAGCCGCTTCACGTCGCGCCGCCGCCACAGGCTGAACGCGGCCAGCGCGAGCGAGGCGAGGCCCATGCCGATCATCAGCGGGCCGGGCGCGATCGCGTCCTCATTGCCCGCGAGCAGCATGCGCGTGCGCAGCACGGCGGACAGCGCCACGTTCAGCACCAGCCCGGACAGCACGGCGGAGATCGCGGTCGGGCCTTCGGCATGCGCGTCGGGCAGCCAGCCGTGCAGCGGCACCAGCCCGGCCTTGGTACCGTAGCCGACCAGCAGGAACACGAAGGCGAGGTTGAGCAGCGCGCCGTTCATCCTGGGCGCGATGGGCAGGATGCTGGTCCAGGTCATGGCCGCGAGGCCCGGCCCCAGCACCTGCGTCGCCGCCAGATACAGCACGATCGTGCCGAACAGCGCGAGCGCGATGCCCACGCCGCACAGGATGAAGAACTTCCACGCCGCCTCGATCGAGGCATGGGTTCGGTACAGCCCGACCATGGGCACGGTGGTGATCGTGGCCAGCTCCACCGCCACCCACATCAGGCCGAGATTGTCGGCGAGCAGCGCCAGCACCATCGCGCCCAGCAGGCCCTGGTACATGGCGTGGTAGAAACGCAGCCGCAGCGCATCGAGCCGTCCATGCGCGACCTCGACACCGATATAACCGGCGGAGAACCAGGCCGTGCTGGTGGCGACGAAGGCGGTCAGCGCCACGAAGATCGTGTTCAGCCCGTCCAGATGCAGCAGCCCGCGCGGGCCGAGCGGTGCGGAGAACAGCGCAAGCGACGCGACGAAGACCAGTGCGGAGGCGCCGAGGTTCAGCCAGCGCGACAGCCGCCAGTCCGGCACGAAGGCCAGCAGCACCGCCGCCACGAAGGGGATCGCGACGACAACGGCCGGACCGTTCATCGGCCTTCCCCCCGCGCGGCATCGAGGCGGGAGGTATCGAGCGAGTCGAACCGCTCGCGGATCTGGAACAGGAACACGCCGAACACCAGGAAGATCACCAGCACCAGCACCGCGACCGCCAGCTCCACCACCAGCGGCATGCCGGCCACGCCGACCGCGGCGAGGATCATGCCGTTCTCCAGGCTCATGAAGCCGACCACCTGGCTGATCGCGTTGCGCCGCGAGATCATCATCAGCAGGCCAAGCAGCACGACCGACAGCGCGAGTGCGAGGTCCTCGCGCGTCAGCGCCTCGGTCGCCGCCTGCATGCCGATCGGCAGCACCACCAGCACCGACAGCGCCACCAGCCCCACGGCCACGATCATGGACACGCCGATGCCCACCGCAGTCTCGACGCTGCGATGGATATTGAAGCGCCGGACAATGCGCTGCAGCGCGAGCGGCACGATCACCGCCTTGGCGGCGAAGGTGATCGCCGCGGTCAGGAACAGCTCCGCGTCGCTGTGCACATGGCCCTGCCATGCGGCCGCGGCGGCAAGGATCGCGGACTGCACCGCGAACAGGTTGATCACCGCTGCCAGCCGCCGCTGCGCCAGCAGCGCGAAGGACAGCACCAGGATCGCACCGCCCAGAAGATGGGCGATGTCGTAGTCGAGCACGCCGAAGCCGAGATGCTCGTTCATGCGAGGCCGGTGCTGACGAACAGGAACACGGCGGCGAGCAGCGCCAGCAGCAGCGCGGCCCCCAGGAACTCGGTCACGCGGAACACGCGCATCTTGGCGATCGACACCTCGAACGCCGCAAGCCCCAGCGCCAGCACGCCGACCTTCGCCGCCCAGGCGATGAGCCCGCCGATCCAGGCGAGCGGGGTGCTGCCGGCCGGCGCCATGCCGAAGGGCACGAACAGCGCCCCGATCAGGCTGAGCCAGAGCAGCAGCTTGAGCGCGGCCTGGAAGTCCCACAGCGCGAGGTCCGGGCCGGAATATTCCAGCAGCCCGGCCTCATGCACCATGGTCAGCTCCAGATGCGTGGCCGGGTTATCGACCGGGATGCGCGCGTTCTCCGCGACCGCGACCGCGAGCACGGCGATCGCCACCAGCCCGAGCGACACGCGCAGCCCCGGCGGCACGTCGCGGAACACGGCGGCGATGGCGTCGAGATTGGTGGTGCCGACCAGCATCGCGAAGATCAGAACGGAGAGCAGCAGCGCCGGCTCCGCGAAGGCGGCGAAGGCCATCTCGCGCGAGGCGCCGAGGCCACCGAAGGCTGTGCCGGCATCCAGCGCGGCCAGCGCCTGGGCGACACGGGCCAGGCCCAGCAGCCCCGCGATCACCAGCAGGTCGGCCGCGCGCCCGAACAGCATGCCGCCGGCGAAGGACGGCACCAGCGCGATCGCGGCGGCGGTGGCGGCGAGCGCGACCCAGGGGGCTGCGCGGAACAGCGGCGTCGCGGAGTCGGCGATCACCGGCCGCTTGGCGAACAGGCGCAGCAGGTCGCGATAAGGCTGCCAGGGCGGCGGCCCGCGCCGGCCCAGCAGCCGCGCCTTGGCGGTGCGGATCAGGCCGATCAGCAGCGGCGCCGCCGCGAACATCAGCGCGACGTGCAGGAGCTGGACGACAACGGCGCCGAACAGCCTCATCGCTGTTCCCACAACGCGATGATCGCCAGCAGCAGCACCAGCGTCGCGAAGACCAGCGCCAGGGTGCGGCGGATGGTGAAGCCGCGCAGGATGTCAGCCCGGTCGGCACCCAGGTCGCGCAGCCGCATCAGCGGGATGAACAGATAGGTCCAGGCCGGGTCGGACCAGATCGCGACATGGCGCGCGGGCCGCGTCTCGCCGGGGCGCGGCATGTCCACCACCTCCCGCGCCGCGACCGCGGGCGCGAGCATCCGCCGCAGCGGCTGCGCCATCGATCCCGCGCCGTATTGCGACGCCGGATCGCCGAAGGGCAGATGCGGCGGCGGCGCGATGAAGCCGCAGGCCCAGGCCGGGCCGCGCAGCACGCCCGCGGGCGCGTGGCGGCGCAGCAGCCAGGCGATGCCGACGCAGACCGCGAGCAGCAGCGCCATCATCAGCAGCGGCGCGTAGCCCGGCTGGCCGATGCCCGGCCGGATCACCAGCCATCCCGCATTGGCCGCGATGCCACCGTTGACGAGCATGCGGGTGGCCGGCTCCAGCAGCACCAGCAGCGGGCCGGGCAGCAGCCCCGCGACCACGCAGCCGACGGCGAGGCCGGCCATGGCGAGGCGCGCGGGGCGGGAGACTTCCATCGCACCGGCCGCGCGCGGCGTGCGCGGCCGGCCCAGCAGGGCCACGCCGACCAGCCGCACCATGGCCGCCGCCGCCAACGCGACCGCGAGCGCGAGCAGGGCGGCGACCAGCGCGACCGCGATCTGGAAGGCGAGCAGGCCGACACGCGGCGCGGCCAGCACCGATTGCAGCAGCAGCCATTCGCCCGCGAAACCGTTCAGCGGCGGCAGCGAGGCGGCGGAGGCGGCGGCGATCAGCACGCCCGCCGTGGTCCAGGGCATCCGGTTCGCGAGCCCGCCCAGCCGGTCGAGCACGCGGCTGCCGCCGCCGTGCTGGATCGCGCCCGCGCCCAGGAACAGCAGCGTCTTGATGAAGCCGTGGTTCAGCGCATGCAGCAGCCCGGCGGACAGCGCCAGTGCGGCCACCGGCCCCTGGTCGGTGGCACGGAACGCCAGCGCGAGGCCGAGCGCGACCGCGATCAGCCCGATATTCTCGACCGTGGAGCAGGCCAGCACGACCTTGGTGTCGGTCTCCAGGTTGGCGCGCAGCGCGCCAAGCACGGCCGATGCCGCCCCCAGCACCAGCAGGGGCGCCGACCACCAGATCGGCGCTGTCGGCCCCGCGAGGTCGAACAGGATGCGGATCAGCACATACAGCGCGACCTTGGTCATCGCCGCCGACATCAGCGCCGAGACATGGCTCGGGGCCGCGGGATGCGCCAGCGGCAGCCAGACATGCAGCGGCGCGAGCCCGGCCTTCGATCCCGCACCGATCACCGTCAGCGCCATCACCGCCATGGCGGCGAGCCCCTCGGGCGGTGCGGCGCGGATCGCGTCGAAGCGCAGATCGACGCCGGGAGCGGCGAGCAGGCCGAAGACCGGGATGAGGCAGGCCCCGCCCAGCCCGGCCATGCCGAGATACAGCGCGCCGGCGCGCCTGCTCTCCGGGTCCTCGGGCCGCGCCAGCACCAGCGCCCAGGAGGCGAGCGACATCAGCTCGAATCCCAGCAGCAGGGTGAAGCCGTCGCCGGCCAGCAGCGTCAGCGCCATGGCGGCCAGGAACACCGGATAAGGCGTCAGGATCGCCCCCGCGCGCTCCGGCGCGGGCGGATCGTCGAGCGCGTAGACCGAGGCCGCGGTGCCGGAGACGAACACGATCAGCAGGAACCACAGCGACAGCGGGTCCACGGCCAGGACCATGCCGGTCCAGGGCAGGCCGAAGGGCAGGGCCAGGCTCACCCGGTCCCCGCCCGCGATCAGGCCCGCCAGCGCGGTCAGCAGGCCCAGGGCGCACAGCACGGCCGTGGCGGCATGCACGAGGCCGGCCCGCCGCAGCGCGACGGCCGGCACCGCCAGTGCCGCGAGCGCGGCGACGATCAGGGCAAGGACGGTGAGCACGGCGCCGAATCGAGCATGCGCGCAAGCTAGACCTGCGCACACCCCGCGGCTACCCGCGTCGGACGCCGGTCAGGCCGCTTCGGCGAACACCTTGCGCCGCTGCGGCGTGGCGGAGACCGGGATCAGGCCGTAGACGTCCTTGCGTGCCTCGGCGAGCGTCACGCCACCCAGCCCCGGCAGCACGCGCCGGCCCACGCGCTCCATCGCGCCCGCCCCGCGCAACGCGAGCCGCCAGCGCAACGGGGGGGCGAACAGCGCCTCGTCGCGGCGCTCCACCTGGAACATCGACGCGGTCAGGAGCTGGGCGAGCTGGCCGGGCGAATAGGGCCGCCCCTGGCCGAAAGGCGTGCTTTCGGCATGGGCCCACAGGCTGCGGCGGTTGGGCGCGACCACCAGCAGGCGGCCATCGTCCTTCAGCACGCGCCACGCCTCCCGCAGCAGGCGGCGGGCGTTGCCGGCGGTCTCCAGCCCATGGACCAGCAGCACCCGGTCGAAGCTCAGGTCCGGGAAAGGCAGGGCCTCATCGTCGATCGCGCAGGTGCGGCAGGGCCGCGCCGCGGGCCAGCGCGCGACGGTCAGCCCGGACGGAACCGCGGCGATGCAGCGCGCGGCATCCTCCCGCCACAGCCGGAGATAGGGGGCGGCGTGGCCGATGCCGAGCACGCTCTGCCGCGCCAGATCCGGCCACAGTAGCGCGATCCGGGCACGCAGCAGGCGCGCAGCAACCGCGCCCAGGCGCGTGCCGTAGAAGGCCAGCGGCTGCCCGTCCATCGACATCGTCACATATGCTGCCCGTCCATCGACATCGTCACATATATAGCACCCCGGCCGCGGTTTTCCGGCCCTTCATGCGGGTGCTACACCGCGCGCATGGCCCTGACCGTCGAACCGATCCCCAATCTTTCCGACAACTACGCCTGGCTGCTGCGCGACGAGGCGACCGGAACCACCGCCCTTGTCGATCCGGCCGAGGTCGATCCCTGCGTCGCCGCGATCGAAGCGCGTGGCGGCAAGCTGGACCTGATCCTGCTGACACATCATCACGCCGACCACATCGACGGCGTGCCCGGCCTGGTCGCGCGCTACGGCGTGCCCGTGATCGGCGCGGCAGCCGATGCCCACCGGCTGCCGAAGCTGGCCCGTGCCGTGGTGGAAGGCGACATGGTCGCGGTGGGTGAGACGCAGGCAACGGTCATCGATACGCCCGGCCATACGCGCGGCCACATCGCCTACTATTTCGCGGACGGGGCCGTGCTGATCTGCGGCGACACGCTGTTCAGCCTGGGCTGCGGCCGCCTGATCGAAGGCACGGCCGAGGACATGTTCGCGAGCCTGCGCAAGTTCGCCGTCCTGCCGCGCGAGACCAAGGTGTGCTGCGGCCACGAATACACGCTGTCGAACGCACGCTTCGCGCTGTCCGTTGATCCGGACAACGCCGCGCTGAAGGCCCGCGCGGCGGAGGCCGAGGCCCAGATCGCCGCCGGCAAGCCCACCGTGCCCTCGCTGCTGGGCGACGAGCTGGCCGCCAACCCGTTCCTGCGCGCGCCGGACGTGGCCACGCTCGCCAGGCTGCGCATCGGCAAGAACGAGTTCCGCGGTTGAGCGGCGCGCTCGCCGGCCGCACCGCGCTGGTGACGGGGGCGGGCCGCAACATCGGCCGGGCCATTGCCCTGGCGCTGGCCGCCGAAGGCGCCTGGGTCGCGGTCAACACCCGCGGCAACCAGGCGGAGATCGACGCGGTCGCGGCCGAGATCGTGGAGATGGGCGGCCGCAGCGTCGCCGTGCTGGCGGACGTGACAGACCCGGCCCAGGTCGCGCGCATGACCGCGCATGTGGCGGACGAGTTCGGCGGGCTCGACATCCTGGTGAACAACGCCGCGGTCCGGACCGAGGTGCCGTTCGCAGCACTGGACCACGCGGAATGGCGGCGGGTGCTGGATACCTGCCTCGACGGCGCCTTCCACTGCACCAAGGCGGCGCTGGAGGCGCTCGCGGCCTCGGATGCCGGCGCGGTGATCAATATCGGCGGGATCACGGGCCATGCGGGGGCGGCGCACCGGGCGCATGTCATCACCGCCAAGGCCGGGCTCGCGGGTTTCACGAAGGCGCTGGCCCATGACCTCGCGGATCAGGGGATCACCGCGAACCTCGTCGTGCCGGGCCTGATCGACACGCAGCGCCTGCCCACTAGCACGGGCGGCGCGCAGGCGATCCAGGTGACGGCCCAGCCGCTGCTGGGCCGCCGCGGCAAGCCGGAGGAGATCGCCGCCGCCGTGACCTGGCTCGCCGGACCCGGCGCACGCTTCGTCACCGGCCAGACGATCCACGTGAACGGGGGCGCCTGGCTCGGCGCGTAGCGACGCGCATCGCCCGGCCACATATATATTGCGTTATCGTAACTAATAGCCCAATCTGCCGGGATGGCGCGGGCCAAGCGCATCCTGACCCTGGACGGCGGCGGCGCCTGGGCGCTGATCGAGGTGCAGGCGCTGATCGCGCTGTACGGCGCCCCCGCGCGCGGCCACGACGTGCTGGCGGAATTCGACCTCGTCGCGTCCAATTCCGGCGGCTCGCTCGTGCTCGGCGGACTGCTGATGGACATTCCGCTGCTCGACCTCGCGGCACTGTTCCTGAACGAGGCGAACCGCAAGCTGATCTTCGCCGCGGGCGGCGTGTTCCCGGGCCGCTATCGCGCTTCGGGCAAGCTGTCCGGGCTGCGCGCGATCCTGGGCACGGCCGACCGGCCGATCGCGGACTGGACGCCGGGCGCAGGCAATCGTGGGCAGCGCCTGCCGCACCTGCTGATCTGCGCCTATGACGTGGCCCGCCAATGCGGCCACCTGTTCCGCAGCGACCTGTCCGCCCCTGCCGCGTCCTTCGAGCCGACCCGCACCGCGACGCTGGCCGAGGCGATCCACGCCAGTTCCAACGCGCCCATCCTGTATTTCGACGATGTCGCGCGCACGGCGGACGGCAGGGCGTATTGGGACGGGGCGATCGCGGGCTGGAACTGCCCCGCCGCGATCGCGGCGGCGGAGGCGCTCGCCTACGGGTGGGCGCCATCGGACATCGCGCTGCTGTCGCTCGGCACCGCGCACGTGCTGGAGAAGGAGCAGGCCGTGCGTCCGCCCAGCACCGATCTCGGCTTCCAGCTCAGCCGCCTGAAGACCGAGGTGGGATGGCTGCTGGGCGCGATCCTGAAGGAACCCGCCGGCGGGGCGCCACTGTCCGCGCATATCCTGCTCGGCGGCACGCTGCCGCCGCCGCGGGGCGCACCGGTCACGGACGGGCCGGTGGTACGGATGAATCCCATGCCGGCACCGGGCGATGCCGATTACGCGAAACTCGCGGCACTCGACATGGATGCGGTGGCCGCCGCGGACGTGGCGCTGATCGGCCGGCTGGCGACGGACTGGCTCGCCAACCGCATCCGCAACGAGCCGGTGCGCATGAACGCCGCAGCCACGCTGGAGATCGGCCAGGCCCGCGCCTCAGACGCGGTGCAGGCCTGGGGCCGGCTGGCCCCGCCGCGAGGCTGAGCGGCGGCGCTACTCCGCCGCTACGGCCAGCGCCGGCATCCGGTCGGCCAGCTCGCGCGCATAGAGGTCGATATAGTCCTCGGCCATGCGCCGCGCGGTGAAGCGCTCCTCGAACCGTCGCCGCACCGCCACGCGCGACAGGCTCGGCAGATCCTCTACCGCGCGGGCAGCCGCGGCGACATCTGGGGTGATGAAGCCGGTACGGCCATGCTCCACCACTTCCGGCACCGATCCGGCCGGGAAGGCGATCACCGGCGTGCCGCAGGCCATGGATTCGATCATCACAAGGCCGAACGGCTCAGGCCAGTCGATCGGCAGCAGCAGCGCATGCGCGCCCGACAGGAAGGCGGACTTCTCATGGTCCGCGATCTCACCGATGTACTCTACATGCGGCTGGGCCATCAGCGGCTTGATCTGCTCATCGTAGTAGTCCTGGTCCACGCGATCGACCTTGGCCGCGATGCGGATCTTCATCCCGGCCCGGCCGGCGATCTCGATCGCGCGATCCACGCGCTTCTCGGGCGCGATGCGGCCCAGGAACGCCAGGTAGGACGGCTTCACGTCCTGCGGCGTCAGCAGGTCCGCCGGAAGACCGTGCAGCACCGTCCCGGCCCAGTTGGCGAAAGGCATCGGGCGCCGCTGGTAATCGGAGATCGAGACAAGCCGCGCATCCGGGAAGCTGCGGTAGATCGGCCACAGCTCGGGCAGATCCAGCCGCCCGTGCAGCGTGGTCACGAACGGCGTCCGCTGGCGCGCGAACAGCGAGAACGACCAGTAGTCCATATGGAAGTGCAGGACGTCGAACTCATCCGCACGGCGGCGCACATGTTCCATCATGAGGAAGTGCGGCGCCATTGCGTCGCGGACATCCGGATCAAGCCGCAGCGCACGCGGCGTGATCGCCGCCAGCTCGGCACTCGTGACCGAATCACCACTGGCGAACAGCGTGACGTCGTGGCCGAGAGCGACCAGCTCCTCGGTCAGGAACGAGACAACCCGCTCTGTCCCGCCATACAGGCGGGGAGGCACGGATTCGGTAAGCGGTGCAACCTGGGCAATTCGCATGCGTCGAGTTCTCCGGCTGGTCGGGGAGATAGTTCGCCGGCGACTGGTGGGTCGTCCGATCAGGTTTCCTCTGATCGCATCGAACGCAGAGAATGCGTCGATATTCGGGCGAAGGAATCACCAATCTGTCAGTTTTTCCTGCTCCGATAAGGAGCCGCCGAAGGAATGGAGGATTAACCATCACTTCAAGAAAATTGAGTAGTTCGACGAATCCGCTGAGATTCCTTTTCGCCCATGTTCGTGCTCATGGGCGCGCGCATTGTCTTGTCCTCACCGCCGTTCTGGCCGCCGTGTTCTGTGCGGTCGGCACGAACTACGCAATGAAGGGTCTGGTCGATGCGCTGGCCACGCCGGACCGCGCCAGCGCGCCGGTCTGGGGGGCGTTCGTCATGCTGTCGGGCCTCGTCGCGGCCGACAACCTGGCCTGGCGGGCGGGAGGCTGGGTCGCGGCCATGGCGTTTCCCGCCGTGACAGCGGACGTGCGCCGGGACCTGTTCGCCCATCTGGGCGGCCACGCCCCCGCCTATTTCGCCGCGCGCCCGGCGGGCGTTCTGGCCAGCCGGGTCAGCGCCGCATCCAATGCCGCTTACACAATTCTTTACAATTTCACCTGGCACTCACTGCCGCCCGCGGTCGCGGTCCTGGTGGCGATCGCCCTGCTGGTCCAGGTCGATGCGGCGATGGCGGGCGCGCTGCTCGCCGTGGCGGCGGTGCTGTTCGTGATCATCGGCCATCTGGCGCGGCGGGGGCAGGCGCTGCACCTGGCGCATGCGGAGGCAGCGGCCGCGGCGGACGGGGAAATGGTCGATGTGGTGCAGAACATCGCCATGGTCCGCGCCTATGCCGGGTTCGGCCGGGAACGGCTGCGCTTCGCCGGTGTGGTGGGCCGCGAGGTCGCGCTGCGCCAGCAAAGCCTGAAATCGCTCGAACGGCTGCGGCTGGTGCATGCGGCTGCCACGGCGGTGCTGACGGTCGGGCTGCTTGCCTGGGTGGTCTGGCTTTGGCAGGCGGGCCGCGCCAGCACGGGCGACGTGGTGCTGGTGGTCTCGCTCGGCCTGACCATCCTGCACGCGAGCCGCGACCTCGCCGTGGCCCTGGTTGACCTGACCCAGCATGTCGCGCGCCTGGCGGAGGCGCTGCAGACGCTTCTGGTGCCGCATGCGCTCCCCGATCCGGCGGGCGCGGTGGCGCTGCGGCCGGCGGGCGGGGCCATTGCCTATCAGGGCGTCGGCTTCGCCTATCCCGGCCTTGCCTCGGTCCTCGCGGACTTCTCGCTCGACATCGCGCCGGGGGAGCGCGTCGGGCTGGTCGGACGGTCCGGCGCGGGCAAGAGCACCGCCCTCGCCCTGCTCCAGCGCACCGCGCTGCCGCAGCAGGGACGCATCCTGATCGACGGGCAGGACATCACCACGGTCACCCAGCAGAGCCTCGCCGAGGCCATCGCGGTGGTGCCGCAGGATGTCTCCCTGCTGCACCGGAGCATCGCGGACAACATCCGCTACGGACGCCCGGACGCGACCGAGGCCGAGATATGGCAAGCCGCCGAGGCTGCCCATTGCCGCGACTTCATCGAAGCCCTGCCGGAAGGCTTCGCGACGGTGGTGGGCGATCGCGGCGCGAAGCTTTCGGGCGGCCAGCGCCAGCGCATCGCCATCGCCCGCGCGCTGCTGAAGGACGCGCCGATCCTGCTGCTGGATGAGGCGACCAGCGCACTCGACAGCGAGTCCGAGGCAGCGGTCCAGGACGCGCTGGGACGGCTGATGCGCGGGCGGACCGTGATCGCGGTCGCGCACCGGATGGCCACGCTGGACGGCTTCGACCGCATCGTCGTGATGCAGGACGGGCGGATCGCCGATCAGGGCACGCCGGCCGCGCTGGCCGCACGGCCGGGTCCCTATCGCGACCTGCTGCGGCGACAGGAAACCGCCTCCCCCGCGGGCGTGGAATAGGCGGTCTCGCGCGCAGGGTTGGCGGGGCGGCCGCGCGCCGGAAAGGACTCATGCCGGGTCAGCCGGAGGGCTGGCCGGCATGCGCCCTGTTCAGCGCAGCGGCAGCGCGTACATCAGCCCGCCGCGCGTCCACAGGTCGTTCAACCCGCGGTCGAGCCCGATAGGGGAACCCTTGCCCATGTTGCGCTCGAAGCTTTCACCGTAGTTGCCGACGGCCTTGATGACGTTGAACAGCCACTTCTCGTCCACGCCCAGCGCCTTGCCGTAGCCGGGGCTGATGCCCAGCATGCGCTGGATCGAAGGGTTCGCGCTCTTCGCCATCTCCTCCACGTTCGCCTGGGTGATGCCGAACTCCTCGGCCTCGATCATGCCGGTCAGCACCCAGTGGACGAGATCGAACCACTGGTCGTCGCCATGGCGCACCATCGGCCCCAGCGGCTCCTTCGAGATGCGGTCGGGCAGGACGACATGGTTATCCGGGTCCGGCAGCGCCGAGACGCGGTAGGAGGCGAGCTGCGAGGCGTCCTGCGTCATCACGTCGCAGCGGCCCGCCTGGTAGGCGCGCGCCATCTCATCCGGCCGTTCGACGATCACCGGATTGAAGCTCATGTTGTGCAGCCGGAAGTAGTCGGTGACGTTCAGCTCACTGGTCGTGCCGGGCTGCATGCAGATGGTCGCGCCGTCGAGCTCCTTGCCCGAGGACACGTTCAGCCGCTTCGGCACGAGGAAGCCCTGGCCGTCGTAGAAATTCACCCCCGCCATGTTCAGCCCCAGCGCGGTGTCGCGCATCAGCGTCTGCGTGGCGTTGCGGGTCAGCACGTCCACCTCGCCCGATTGCAGGACCGTGAAGCGGTTCTGCGAGGAGGTAGGCACGAAGCGCACCTTGTCCGGATCGCCGAACATCGCGGCCGCGATGGCGCGGCAGAGATCCACGTCGAGCCCGTGCCAGTTGCCCTGGCTGTCGGGCGCGGAGAAGCCCGCCACGCCCTGGTTCACGCCGCAGATCACGGCGCCGCGCGCCTTGACCGCGTCGAACGTGGGGCCCGCCTGGGCGGCCAGGGGCAGCAGAAAGGCAGCAGCAGCCAGCATTGCGCGCATCAGAAGCTTCCCGATCGTTGCTTGGTGATTGCTGTCATGATGGCCGCGCGGCGGCATACCGCCAAGCTGTGCTTGCTGCGAAGCAACCTGCCTCGTATCTCTGCGCGGCATGATCCGCTTCATCGCCATTGCCGCGCTCCTTCTCACCGGGGTGGCGGCCGCGCAGCAGCGCTCCCAACCGCGTAGCCAGGCCCCCGCGCAGCAGGAGCTTGGCCGCTTCGAGGACTGGATCGCCTACACGGCCGAAGAGAACGGGCAGAAGGTCTGTTACGCGGGCGTGAAGGCCAAGGCATCCGCGCCGGACCTGTCCGGCCGCGGCGACGTCATCCTGTATGTCACCCACCGGCCCGGATCGCGGGACCAGGTGATGATGCTGTCGGGCTACGCCTATCCCAGCGGCGCGGAGGCGACGCTGGCGGTGGATGGCGGCACGGCGCAACCGCTCTACACCGGCGGCCGCGCGGCTTTCGCCCGGGCCGGCCGGTCGGCTGTCGCCGCCTTCCGGCGCGGCAATGAGGCCGTGGTCAAGGGGCCGCCGCCGCGCGGATCGGGCCAGGTGACGGACAGGTTCAGCCTCATCGGCTTCACCGCCGCCTACGAGGCGATCGGCAAGGCGTGTCCGGGGCGGTAGAAAGCCTCACCGAGGCCGAACGCGCGCGGATCCTCGCCAAGACCGCCCGCTTCGCCCCGCCTGCGCAGCAGGACGCGGACGGCCGCCGCGATCTCGTCGGCCTGAGCCGCGAGGCGCTGACCGCCGCCCTGGCGGAGATCGGGGAGAAGCCGTTCCGCGCCAAGCAGGTCTGGCACTGGGTCTATCACCAGGGCGTGCGCGACTTCGCGCGGATGAGCAGCATCGCCCGGCCGATGCAGGAAAAGTTGGCCGAGCGCTTCGTGATCGGCCGGCCAGAGGTCAAGACCGAGCAGCTCTCGGCCGATTCCACCCGCAAATGGCTGTTCCGCTTCCGCGACGGGCAGGAGGCGGAAACCGTCTACATCCCGGATCGGGAGGAGGATCGCGGCTCGCTCTGCATCTCCTCCCAGGTCGGCTGCACGCTCGCCTGCCGCTTCTGCCATACCGGCACCCAGGCGCTGGTGCGCAACCTGGGCGCGGCGGAGATCGTCGGCCAGTTCATGGCCGCGCGCGACGCCTATGGGGAATGGCCGTCCCCGAAGGGGGACACGCCGCGGCTGCTGTCCAACATCGTGCTGATGGGCATGGGCGAGCCGCTCTACAACTACGAGAACGTGGCCGCCGCGATGCGCATCGCCATGGACCACGAAGGCATCGGCCTGTCGCGGCGGCGGATCACGCTGTCCACCTCCGGCGTGGTGCCGATGATGGACAAGTGCGGGGCGGAGCTGGGCGTGAACCTCGCCGTCTCGCTGCACGCCGTCACGGACGAGCTGCGCGACGAGATCGTGCCGCTGAACCGCAAGTATCCGCTCGCCGAACTGATGGCCGCCTGCCGCCGCTATCCGGGTGCCTCGAACGCGCGGCGGATCACGTTCGAGTACGTGATGCTGAAAGGCGTGAACGACAGCGAGGCCGAGGCGCGGGAGCTGGTGCGGCTGATCGCGGGAATGCCGGCCAAGGTGAACCTGATCCCGTTCAACCCCTGGCCTGGCAGCGCGTATGAGACCTCGACGCCGGCCGCCGTGCGCCGCTTCGCCGCGATCGTGATGAACGCGGGCTACGCCGCGCCGGTGCGCGCGCCGCGCGGGCGCGACATCCTGGCCGCCTGCGGCCAGCTCAGGACCGAAAGCCAGCGCGCGCGGCGATCCGCGGCGGCGTAGGGATCAGACCAGGCCGCCGTTCACGTGGATGACCTGCCCGGTCACGTAGGACGCCTCGGGCGAGGCGATGAAGGCGATCGCGGCAGCCACTTCCGCCGGCCTGCCCAGCCGCCCCAGCGGGATCGCGACCGCAGCGGCCTGGCGCTGCGTGGGCGTGGCCGCGGCATGCGTGCCCTGGTCCTTCTCGATGAAGCCGGGGGCGACGGCGTTGACCGTCACCCCCTGGGGCGCGAGTTCGACCGCGAGCGCGCGCACCAGCGCCTCGGTCCCCGCCTTGGCGGCGGCGGAGGCCGCGAACACCGGCAGGTCCTTGCGGAAGACATGCGCGACGAAGGAGGAAACCGCGATCAGCCGCGCGTCACGGCCCCGCGCCAGATGCGGCATGGCCGCGCGCGCAAGGCGGAAGAACCCGTGCTGGATCGTGTCCACAGACCGCATCCAGTCGGCTTCCTGCAACGCGGCGACGGGCGTGCGGTCGGCGAAGCCCGCATTCGCCACCAGCACGTCCAGCCCGCCGAACACCGCCACGGCGCGTTCGACCAGGGCGGCCGGGGCGGCGGGATCGGTCAGATCGGCCAGCATCGTCTCCGCCTGACCGCCCGCCTGCCGCACCTCCTCCGCGACGCGGGCCACGCCCTCGGCATTGCCGCGGGCATGCACCAGGAACGCGGTCCCCGGCCCGGCGAGGCGGCGGCAGACCGCGGCCCCGATGCCGCTGCCCGAACCGGTGACGAGGAAGACGCGCGGACGGTCGGCCATGCCGGATTCCTTCAAAAGCGGCGCACGATGAACGCCACGCCCTTCCCGCTCAACCCGGCCGGGCGCACCCTGCGTCCGTGACCTGAGAGGACCGCATGATCGCCCTTCCCGAAGCCCCGCCTTCCATCCGTGCCGAAATCCTCGACTGGCTCGACCGTTTCGCGGCCTGCGTCCGCGAGGTCGATTACGCTGCGGCCCGCCCCTTCTGGCATCCCGGCATCCTGGCCTTCGGCACCTACCAGCGCGTTCTGCAGGGGCTGGAGGACTGGGGCGTGCGGCAATGGGACAATGTCTGGCCGCGCACCGCCGATTTCGCCTTCGCCGCCGGGGAGACGCGCGTGCTGGCAAGCCCCGACGGCGCGATGGCGGTGGCGATCGCGCCCTGGAACAGCACCGGCTTCCACAAGGACGGCACCACGTTCCCGCGCCCCGGCCGCGCGACCATCGTGCTGGCGCGCAACGGCGACACCTGGGTCGGCGTGCACAGCCACATGTCGCTGGAACGCGGCGTGCCCGACGACAGCCACGGCAAGCGGCCGGTCAAGGCGCGGTAGGCCCGGCGTCCGCGATCAGCGGGATTGATCGCGCGCATCAGGGCAATTCGTTTCCGGCATCGGCGGGACATGGCGCAACATCGCGCCGATGCCCGTCGATCCGCATCTGCTCGCAGCGTTCCTCGCAGCCGCCTGGGTGCTGATCCTCACGCCCGGGCCGGACATGCTGTTCATCGTGGGACAGGCGCTGGCCGGTGGGGCGCGCCGGGGCTGGGCCGCGACGGCGGGCGTATTCGCGGGCGCGCTGGTGCATATCGTGCTCGCCGCCTCGGGCGTGGCGGCACTGATCGCCGCCGCCCCTGCCCTGTTCGATGCGCTGCGCGTCGCGGGCGCGCTGTATCTGCTGTGGCTCGGCATCGGCGCGGTGCGCAGCGCGTGGCGTGGTGGCGGCCCCGCCCTGCGCCCGGCCGCCCCCGCACGCGCCGCCTTCCGCGACGGGCTGGCGACCAACCTCACCAACCCGAAGGTGATCCTGTTCTTCATGGCCTTCCTGCCGCAATTCGTCGATCCGGCGCGGTCGCCGGCCTGGGTGCAGATGCTGCTGCTCGGCCCGCTGGTCCCGCTGATGGCGCTGCCGGTGTTCGGCGTGCTGATCGCGGGCGCATCCGGTGCGGCCCGCCACATCGCCCGCGCCGCCCGGTGGACGGAGGCGGCGGCGGGCGTGATCTTCCTCGCGCTCGGGCTGCGGCTGTTGTTCGCGGGCAGGCCGGGATGATCGCGCGCGGGGTTGGCTGGGCGGCCGCGCGCCGGAAAATGACTCATGCCGGATCAGCCGGAAGGCTGGCCGGCATGATGGGTGGGCGGCGCGGCGCGGCCGTGGCACACAGCGCCCATGCCCGATCCGACCGGTTTCTGGCTGGTCCGCCACGCCCTGGTGGAACCGGCCGCGCGCGCCGTGCTGTACGGCCAGACCGACGTGCATGTCTGTGCGCTGACGATGGAACAGCAGGGCGCGGCCTATGCCGCCCTCGCCGCCCGGCTGCCGCGGCCCGCGCACTGGTACGTCACGCCGCTGTCGCGCACCACGCGCACGGCGGAGGCGATCTTCCGCGGCGGCTATCCGCAGGCGCCGCTCGTCACGGAGGCCGCGTTCGTCGAACAGAACCTGGGCGAATGGCAGGGGCTGCCGCACGCGGAACTTCCGGCGCGGCTGACCCGTCCGGCGCACGAATTCTGGCCGCTGGCGGGCGACGAGCAGCCGCCGGGCGGGGAGACGATCGGCGCGGTGACGACCCGGGTGGGCGAGGCGCTGGAGCGGCTCGCCGTGGACCATGCCGGCCGGGACGTGGTGATCGTGGCCCATGGCGGGTCGATCCGCGCGGCGGTCGCGCATGCGCTCGACCTGCGGCCGGATCAGGCGCTGGCCTTCTCGATCCAGAACCTCTCGCTCACCCGGCTGGAGCGGCACCGCACGCGCTGGAAAGTGGTCTGCGTGAACGAGGCGCCGGGCGCCTAGCCGGCCACGTCAGGCCAGCCGTTCGATCCAGCGCAGCCAGTCGAGCGTCGTCATCCCCCAGCCGCCCGCCGGATCGACGGCGGGGTGGAAAATCTCCGCGAATGCCGCATCGGGATCGTCGCGGTGGCGGTGCAGGAAACGGGCGATGTCCTGCTTGAGCTGGCGGCGCCCCGCGGACGGCGCTTCGGCACGGAACCGCGCCATGATCTCCTCGACATCGCCGTCGAGGTCGAAATCCTGGTGGAAATACGCCCCCAGGAAGGCCCGGAGGGCGGGGAAACTGGCCGCCGCATCGTCCGACATGCGCGCCATCCTACGGCTCCGGATAGGCGGTGAGCACGTAGAACCCGCGATCCAGGCGCCAGGTCTTGCGCAGCACCACCGTGGCGCGGCGCATCGGCACATAGCGGCCGCTGCCACGGATCACGCCGTGGCCGAGCACGCGGTCGGTGGTCAGATGGAAGGCGCGCGGGCGGCCGTCGTTCGGGTCCGCCCGCAGCCATGCCGCGATGCGCCGCGCGTTGCGCTCCAGCGTCTCCCTCACCACCGCCTCCGCCGTCTCCAGCGTGTCGAAGGAGGAGGCGCGGTTCAGCCCGGGGCTGGCGGCGAGCCTGCGGCGCAGATCCGCCTCCGTCCGGCCCACATGGCGCTCGATTGTATGCCCGCCCACACGCTCGTCGTCGGCAAGGCGCACCGTGAACGCCCAGGCCGAGACCGTCACGAGGCACAGCAGCGCCATCACCGCGCGCGCCATCACGCGCCTCAGCGATGCGCCGTTGCGAGCCAAGCCATGCGCCGCGGTCATGCGCACGATGTTGCCGCAGCGGCGGCGCTCCGCAAGGCTTTCCGTCTTCCCAGGAGCGAAACGTCATGACCCCGGTCCAGATCGCGGCCGTTGCCGCCGGCGCGCTGGTGATGAGCCTCGGGCTCGGCATCCGCCAGGCCTTCGGGCTGTTCGTCGCCCCGCTCGACGTCACCTTCGGCATCGGGATCGCCACGACCTCGCTCGCCGTGGCGCTGCACAACCTGTCCTGGGGCTTCGCGCAGCCGATGATCGGGGCGGCGGCGGACCGCCACGGGGCGGCCCCCGTGATCGCGGCAGGTGCTGTGATCTTCGCCGCCGGCCTGGCGCTGCCCGGGTTCCACCCCGCGGGCTGGACGCTGATCCTCGGGATCGGCGTGCTGACCGGGATCGGCATGGCCGCACTCGGCTTCAGCGTCGCGCTCGCAGGCGTCAGCCGGGCCTTTCCGGCCAGCCAGCGCAGCCAGTCGGCCGGCATGGTCTCGGCCGGCGGATCGCTGGGACAGATGGCGCTGCTGCCGCTCGCCGCGCTCGCCATCGGCACCTGGGGACCGGGCGGTGCTCTGGTCGCGCTGGCTGGCGCGGTGCTGCTGGCCTTCCCGTTCGGCATGCCGATCGACCGCGCCGCCATCGCCGCCACCGGGCCGCGGCCCAGCGGCGCCGCCGCGGTGCGGGAGGCGCTACGCGACCGCGGGTTCATCCTGCTGACCGCGGGCTTCTTCACCTGCGGCTTCCAGCTCGCCTTCCTGACCACGCATCTGCCGGTCTACCTGCATCTGTGCGGCATGCCGGCGGGCCTCGCGGCCGGCGCGCTCGCCGTGGTCGGCGGCTTCAACATCGCCGGCTCCTACGCCGCCGGGCTGATCGGGGCGCGCAAGCCGCCGCATATCGTGCTCGCGCTGGTCTATCTCGCACGCGGGGCGGCGATCCTGGTCTTCTTCATCGCACCCAAGACGGAGATGGGGACGCTGGTCTTCGCCGCCGTGATGGGGCTGCTGTGGCTGGGCACCGTGCCACTGACCAGCACGGTGATCGCGCGGATGTTCGGGGTCGCCAACCTGGGCATCCTCTACGGCATAGCCTTCCTGTCGCATCAGGTCGGCTCCTTCCTCGGCGCGCTGCTGGGCGGGCTGACCTTCGCCTGGACCGGCGCCTATGACGCGATCTTCTACGCAACCGCCGCGGCCGGGGTGACGGCGGCGCTGTTCAACCTGCCGATCCGCCTGCCGGCCGAACCGCGTCCTGCAGTTGCATAGGGCCAAGCCGGCACCCTCAATCCGCGCGCAGAAGTCGCACCACGCCATGGTGGCGCCGCCGCGCCGCCGCAATCGCCTGAGAGGTTGATTGTCGCGACGCGTGCCGACCGCCTAGACCATGCCCGCGTCCGCTATCGGAGGCTCGCATGATCCGCTTCGTCCTCGCCGCCCTTCTGGCCCTGCTGCCGCTCGCCGCCCAGGCGCAGACCGAGCAGCAGACGCTGGTCGATCGCTCCACACTCTCCGTGCAGGAGATGATGAACGAGGAGAACTCCAAGGACTATTCCGGCCTGCTCAAGCGCGCGCGGGCCGTGATGGTCTGTCCGCGCCTGTTTCGTGCCGGCCTGATCGTCGGCGGCGAAGGGGGCGGCTGCGTGCTGGTCGCACGCGACGGCGGCGGGTCCTGGTCCTCACCCGCCTTCTTCGGCATGGGCACCGGATCGGTCGGTTTCCAGATCGGCGTGTCCGACAGCCAGGTCATCATGCTGATCATGACCGACAAGGGCCTGAATGCGGTGCTCGACAGCCAGTTCAAGTTCGGTGCCGATGCGCAGGTTGCGATCGCCACCGTGGGGGCGGGCGTTGAAGGTGCGACCACCGCGGCGGTCGGGGCCGATATCGTGGCCGTCTCGCGCTCCCGCGGCCTGTTCGCCGGCGCGGCGCTGGAAGGCTCGCTGATGAGCGCGCGCAGCGAATGGAACCGGGCGTATTATGGGCGCGATGTATCGCCGCGGCAGATCGTTGTCGGCATGGAAGCGCACAACCCGGGCGCCGATCCGCTGCGCCAGGTGCTGATGCAGTTCGGCACGCCGTAGCCGCCCCGCGCCGGCCGGATCAGTCGTTCATCGTCACGCCGGTCGCGCGCGCGATCGCGGCCCAGCGCCCGCTCTCGGCCGCGACATAGGCGCCGAGCTTGTCCAGCTCCAGTGCGGGCATGTCGAAGGCGGCCTTGGCCATGCCTTCCTTGACCGCTGGCGCCGCACGGGCGGCCACCGCCGCCGCCGCCATGCGCTGGACGATCTCATCCGGCGTGTCGCGCGGGACATACAGCGCATTCCACGTCGGCAGCTCCAGGCCGGGATAGCCAAGCTCCGCCATCGTCGGCACCTCTGGCAGCAGCCGGCCCGGCCCGGTCTGGGCAAGGCAGAGCAGCTTGCCGTCCGCGATCAGGCCGAGCGCGGAGCCGGCGGTCAGCACCATCGCCTGCACCCGGTTTGCGACCAGATCGGTCAGCGCCTGCGGCCCGCCGCGATAGGGGACGTGCTGCGCCTTCAGCTTCGCCGCCGCGACCAGCCCGGCCATGACCAGATGACTGCCCGAACCGGTCCCGACCGAGGCGTAGGAGATGTCCTCCCTGCGCGTCCGGTCGATGAAGGCGGCGAAGTCGCGCGGACCGAAGGCCGGCGGGACGATCAGCAATTGCTGCGAGATGCCCAGCATGGCGACCGGGACGAAATCGCGGTCCGGATCGTAGGGCATGCGCACGCCGAGATGGCGGTTGATCGCGAGCGGCCCGTTGGAGGCAATCAACACCGTGCGCCCGTCCGGCGCCGCGCGGGCCACGTGTTCGGCCGCGATCATGCCGCCACCGCCCACGCGGTTCTCCACCACGATCGGCGCGCCGAGGGCATCCTTCATCTCCGCCGCATAGAGCCGGGCGGAGGTGTCGGCGGTGGTTCCGGCGGGAAAGCCCAGCACGAAACGGATCGGTGCGCCCTGGGCGCGGGCGGCTACGGGCCCGAGCGCGATGGCGGACAGAAGCGTGCGGCGTTTCATTGGCGATCCTCCCCTTGGGGCGACAGCGATGGCGCCCGTCAATCCGGCTAGGCGCGCCGCCGCGCAAGACGCCGCGCACGCCGGGCTTCCATGTCGTAGAGGGGCGGCTCATTGCGGCAGCGCGCCGCTGGGATCAAAGCATCTCCAGCGATTGCTTGCCTCGCGGCGGCGGGAAGGCGGCGTCGATCTCGGCAAGGTCGGCCCCGGTCAACGCCAGCTTCGCCGCGGCGGCGTTGTCGCGCACATGCGCCGCATCCGCCGCCTTGGGGATCGCGATCACGTGCGGATGCCGCATGGCCCAGGCGATGGCCACCTGCGCCGGCGTCGCGCCATGGCGGGACGCGACCGCGTTCAGCGCCGCATTGCGCAACAGCCGTCCGCCCTGTCCCACCGGCGAATAAGCCATCACCGGCACATTGTGCTCCGCGCACCAGGGCAGCAGGTCGAATTCGATGCCGCGCGCCTGCGGATTGTAGAGCACCTGATCGGTCGCGCAGGCGGCGCCGCCGGGCAGCCCGGCGACCTCCTCCATGTCGTCCGTGTCGAAATTGGACACGCCCCAGCGGAGGATCTTGCCCGCGCGCACCAGCGCCTCGAACGCGTCCACCGTCTCGGCCACGTCGGTGCCGCCGCGCCAGTGCAGCAGATACAGGTCGATGCGGTCGGTCTTCAGCCGCTTCAGGCTGCGCGCGCAGGCGGCCTCGGTGCCGCGGCGCGTGGCGTTGTGCGGATAGACCTTGGAGACGATGAACACCTCGTCGCGGCGGCCGGCGATGGCGTCGGCCACCACCTCCTCCGACCCGCCATCGGCGTACATCTCCGCCGTGTCGATCAGCGTCAGGCCGAGATCGAGGCCGAGCCGCAGGGCGGCGGCCTCCACCTTCCGGTCGCCCCCCCGCTCGCCCATCTTCCAGGTGCCCTGGCCGAGGGCTGGAACCAGCGTTCCGTCGGGCAGGCGGACGGTCTTCATCCCGCGCGCTCCTCGGCGATGCGCAGCACGCGCAGGAAGTTGCCACCCCACAGGGCCGCGATGGCATCGCGATCGTAGCCGCGGCGGACCAGTTCCGCTGTCACCGCCGGGCTTTCCGCCGTATTGGTCCAGCCGGCGACATGCCCGCCGCCATCGAAGTCGGAGCCGACGCCGACATGGGCGACACCGATCCGCTTCACCGCGTAGTCGATGTGATCGACGAAGTCCGCGACCGTCACATCCTCGGTCTTGCGGGCATCCTTGCGCAGGAAGCCCGGCACCGCCGTCACCTGCACCACGCCGCCGACATCGCGGATCACGTCGAGCTGTTCGTCGTCCAGGTTGCGCGGATGGTCGCACAGCGCGCGCATGCAGGAATGCGTCGCCACCACCGGCGTGCGCGACAGCTCCGCCGCCTGCAGCATGGCGGCGCGGGCCGAATGCGACACGTCGATCAGCATGCCCTGGCGGTTCAGCTCCGCGACCGCCTGGCGGCCGAGATCGGACAGCCCGCCATGCAGCGCCTCCCCGTCGCCCAGGGTGGGCAGCGGGATGGCCGAATCGGCCAGCGCATTGTGGCCGTTATGGGTGATGGTGAGGTAGCGCGCGCCCAGTCCGCGCCACAGCGCGATGCGCGACAGGTCCTCCCCCATCGCGTGGCCGTTCTCGACGCAGGGGATCAGGGCGAGCGCGCCCGACGCGTGCGCAGCCTCGATCTCCGCCACCGTCGCGGTCACGCGCGCCGGGATGCCGTTGGCCCCTTCCGCGAAGCCGTGGATCGCCCGCAGCATCCCCTCCGCCCGGGCGCCGGCTTCCGCCCAGCCTTCCGGCGTGCGCTTGCCCTGGGGCACGTAGGCGACGAACACGGTGGCCGCGATGCCGCCCGCCCGCATCTTGGCGAAATCCACGCAGCGGTCGGTCTCGCGATAGGGCGGCACGGGGTCGGGCCAGGGGAAATCCACGTGGCTGTCGAGCGTGAGCAGCGAGCGGTGCAGGGCGTCGGCGTCGGTCATGACGCGGACCATCCCCCCGGCCGCGCGACGCGTCCAGCCTTCGTGACGCCGGCGCGTGCCGGCCGGGCGAAAAGTGCTATGATTCACGCCATGCGTGCGCTGATCGCCCTGCTCGCCCTGCTGCCGGTCCTGGCATCCGCCCAGCCCCGCGCGGTCCCCACCGAAAAGCGCGTGGAGGAGATCGGGTCCTGGCGCCTGTCCTGCTTCGCCGATCCGATGACCGACCACGGCAGCTGCGACCTGCGCCACGCCCTGTGGGTGGAAGTGCCGAAGCCGGGCGCGCCGGGCATCGCGCTGGAGGTGATCAAGCGGTACGGCCAGCTCATCCCCGTGCTGGCGGTGCGCGAGCTGTCGCTGGAGGCGGCCGCGCGCGGCGTCATGGCGCTGACCGCGACCGCGCAGCTCCGCTTCGACCGCCATCCGCTGATCGAGCTGCCCTGCGCGCTGGAAGGCTACGCCGTGGTCTGCGCGCCGGCGGAGGATGACGCGGCGGCCGCGGCGGTCCAGCTTCTGGGCGCGCGCACGGTGCTCGTGCGCGTGCGGGGCGTCGGGCCGCTGCCGGCGCAGGGACCCACCGAGCCGGTCGCCCTCGACCTCGATCGCACGGCAGAAGCACTGGCGCGGTTCCGCGACCAGGCGCCGGACAGTCCGCCCCCGGCCACGCCGCTGGGCCAGGACTGGCGGGAGATCCTCCAGCGGCTGATGCGCCTGGGCGGCGAAGGGGGCGAACGCCGGCAGTAAAGCGGCGCCCGCCGCACCGTCACTCCGCCGCCTGCGCCACCGGCGCCGCGCCGGGCTTGCGCACCCGCAGCTTGCGGATGTGGCGCGCATCCGCCTCCAGCACCCGGAATTCGACGCCGGACGGGTGCGTCAGCACCTCGCCCTTCGCCGGCACGCGGCCCGCCAGGGTGAAGACCAGCCCGCCCACCGTCTCGATATCGGCGTTGCGCTCATCCTCGGTGAGGACATCGCCGATCTTCGCCTCGAACTCCTCGACCGGCACGCGGGCATCCATGTCGATCGTGCCGTCGGCGCGTTCGGTGAAGGAAGGGCGGTCGGGCTCGTCATGCTCGTCGGAGATGTCGCCGACGATGGTCTCGACCAGATCCTCGATCGTCACCAGCCCGTCGATGCCGCCGTACTCGTCCACCACCAGCGCCAGATGCATGCGCGCCTGGCGCATCTGCAGCAGCAGGTCGAGCACGGGAACCTGCGGGGCGACCATCAGCGGCCGCCGCAGGATGGCCGACAGCGAGAACGCGTCGGGCTTTCCCGCATAGGCATAGACGTCCTTGATGTGGACCATGCCGACGATGTCGTCGAGCTGCTCGCGATAGACCGGCAGACGCGAATGGCCCTCGCTGCGGATCAGCGCGATCGCGTCGTCGAGCGAGGTGTCGAGCTTCATCGCCACGATGTCCGGGCGCGGCACCATCACGTCGCTGGCCGTGGTCTCCCGCAGCCGCAGCACGTTGGTGATCAGCGCGCGTTCCTGGCGGTCGAGCTCCGCCCCGGACTCGCCGGTAGATCGATCCTCCGTTTCGCCGTCCTGCGACCCCTGGATCAGCTCGGCGATGGCCTCGCGCGCGGAGGGTTCGACATGGCGCCGCCACAGGGCGGTGCGCAGCCGCGCAAGCAGGCTCGCGCGATGGCCGTTGCTGCCGCTCATGCCCGGACACTCCGCGGCTTCCACGGGTTGGGCACCCGGATGCGGGCGAGCCGCCGCGCCTCCTCCATCTCCATGCGCCGCGCCTCACCCGGGCGGTCGTGAAGGTGCCCTTCCAGGTGCAGCGCCCCGTGCACGACCAGATGCGCCAGATGATGCGCCGTGCTGCGACCGGCCGTGCGCGCTTCCCGCGCGACGGTGCCGGAGGCGAGCACGATCTCCCGCGTCGCATCGAAGGTCAGGACGTTGGTGGTGCGGTTGGCGCCGACCGGCCCGTGCGGCTGGTGGCGCAGGTTCAGAAGACGCAGGGTGCGGTCATCCGCCAGCACCACCTGCGCCGGCACATCGCCCAGGGCGGCCAGGGCAATGCGCGCGGGATCCCGCACCAGCCTGCGCCAGCGCGGGTCCATGATCATGACCGATTGCGGGGGTTCTGCGTCGGTCTCGCTGCTACTTCGCGGTTCCATTCTCTTCGGCGGCCCTCCGGGGCCGCTCTTTCGCTCGTTCCACCTCGCGCCCGCGCTCGCGGGACGCGGCCTCGCGCGCGTCGTAGGCCTCCACGATGCGCGCGACCAGCGGATGCCTTACCACATCCCGGTTGCCAAAACGCATCACCGCAACGCCGGGCAGACCTTCCAGCGTCTCCAGCGCGTCCCGCAGGCCGGATTTGACGCCGCCGGGCAGGTCTATCTGCGACAGATCGCCGGTCACGACCATACGGCTGCCCTCACCCAGACGGGTCAGCACCATCTTCATCTGCACAGGGGTGGTATTCTGCGCCTCGTCCAGGATCACGAATGCGTGTGCGAGCGTGCGGCCGCGCATGAAGGCAAGCGGCGCGATCTCAATCTCCCCGGTCTGGATGCGGCGCAGCACCTGCTCGGCGGGCAGCATGTCGTGCAGCGCGTCGTAGAGCGGGCGCAGATACGGATCGACCTTGTCCTTCATATCGCCGGGAAGGAAGCCGAGCCGCTCCCCCGCCTCCACCGCGGGGCGCGCCAGCACCACGCGGTCCACCCGCCCGGCCTGGAGCAGGGCGACGGCCTGCGCGACGGCGAGATAGGTCTTGCCGGTGCCGGCCGGGCCGACGCCGAACACCAGCTCGTTGCGCGCCAGCTGGTCGATATAGACCGCCTGCCCGGGGGAACGGGGCGCCACGGCGCCGCGCCGCGTGCGGATCGCCGGCAGGTCCGACAATGGCAGGCGCGGATCCGAATCCACGTCCGCCATGCGGATCGCCGCATCCACCTCTCCGCTCGTGATGCCGCCGCCGCGCGCCAGCCGGTCCCACAGCCCCCTCATGACCCCCTGCGCGGCCTCGACCTGGGCCGGGACGCCGGTGATGGAAATGCGGTTGCCGCGAGAGGCGACGCGGACGCCGAAAGCCTGCTCGATCCGGGCCAGATGCCGGTCATGGTCGCCGTAGAGCAACGGCAGCAGGGCGTTGTCGTCGAACTGCAGGGTGACGGTCTTGCCGGGAACGGCGGATGTGATCGCGGTCAAGCGCAGGCCTTCTCCTCGACAGGGGTTGCGGACAGGGAATTGGGGAGTGCGGCGGTCAACGTCATCGGGACGACCTGACCGATCATGGCAGGGCGGCCCGGCGCGTGGACGGGTTGCAGCCAGGGCGAGCGGCCGGCGACCTGGCCGGGATGGCGGCCGGTGCCGGTGACCAGGACGGGCACGGTCAGGCCGACGCAGCTTGCGTTGAACGCGGCCTGCTGGGCGCGCAGCAGCGCCTGCAGCTCCTGCAGCCGCGCATCCTTCACCGGTTCCGCCACCTGCCCCATCGCGGCAGCGGCCGGGGTGCCGGGGCGGCGGGAGTATTTGAAGGAGTAGGCCAGCGCGAAGCCGACATCCCGCACCAGCGCCATGGTCGCCGCGTGGTCCGCGTCGGTCTCGCCCGGATGGCCGACGATGAAATCGGAGGACAAAGCGAGGTCGGGCCGGGCGTCGCGCAGCCGGTCGATCAGGCGGCGGTAGTCGTCCGCCGTGTGCTTGCGGTTCATCGCCGCCAGGATCCGGTCCGACCCGGACTGCACGGGCAGGTGCAGGAAGGGCATCAGCTGCGGGATGTCCCGGTGCGCCGCGATCAGGTCGTCCGACATGTCGCGGGGATGGGAGGTGGCGTAGCGGATGCGGGGCAGGTCCGGGATCTCCGCCAGTGCGGCAATCAGCCGCGCCAGCGTCCAGTCCGACCCGTCCGGCCCCTCGCCGTGATAGGCGTTCACGTTCTGGCCGAGCAGCGCGATCTCCCGCGCTCCCAGCGCCACCAGCCGCCGCGCCTCCGCCAGGATCGAGGCGGCCGGGCGGGAGACCTCGGCACCGCGCGTGTAGGGCACGACGCAGAAGGAACAGAACTTGTCGCAGCCCTCCTGCACGGTCAGGAAGGCGACCGGGCCGGGCGGGGTGGCCTGCTCGGGCAGGTGGTCGAACTTGTCCTCGGCCGGGAAGTCGGTCTCCAGCACCGCGCCCACGCCGCGGGTGGCGCGGGCGACCATCTCCGGCAGGCGGTGATAGGTCTGCGGGCCGAGCACGATGTCCACGAAGGGGGCGCGTTCGCGGATCAGCTCCCCCTCGGCCTGGGCGACGCAGCCGGCGACGGCGAGGATCATCCGCCCGCCCGCCTGCTCCTTCGCCTGCTTGAGCAGGCGCAGCCGGCCGAGTTCGGAGAACACCTTCTCCGCCGCCTTCTCGCGGATGTGACAGGTGTTGAGGATGACCATGTCGGCGCCATCGGGCGTGTCGGCGCCGGCGTAGCCGAGCGGCCGCAGCACGTCCGCCATCCGGCCGCTGTCGTAGACATTCATCTGGCAGCCCCACGTGATCACGTGAAGCCGCTTCCGGGGATCGAGGATCTGCGCCGTCATTCCGAAACACGCTCCGCCAATCGCGGCCGGCGGAGAGCCGGCGCGGGGGGCGGAGGAATCCTCGCGCAGTCCGGGGTGGTCAAGCGCGCTGGCGCCAACCTGCCTCCTTCATCTGCGGGGACTGTCCCGAAACGGCACCGGGCCTGTCAAGCAAATGCGGGGGTCGCGTCTTCAACCGCGGCGGGTTCCTGGCCCGCGCGCGGTTCGACCGGGCGGTTCTGGCGCAGCGCCGCGGCCCCGTCCGCCACGATGGTCCAGCAGGCGGCGGCCAGCGCCTTGCGGTCGGGGAAGTCGCGCGGATCGATCGGGCGATGCAGCAGGATCGTCACGCGATAGCCGCGATGCTGCGCCAGCCGCCAGAAATGGCTGCCGATGTCCATGTCGCCGTACCAGGCGAAAACCGGCCGCGTGCGCCGGCCCGCCGGCAGGCCGGAGAGCAGGTCGTAGACCACCGACACGGGCTGGACCACGGGGGGGCGGTCGCCCTCGACGGCCGAGAAGAAGGCCGAACGGAAGGGCAGCACGCGCGCCCCGTCACTGGTGGTGCCTTCCGGGAACAGGACGAGGTTGTCTCCGTCCGCGAGCCGGGCGCGCATCTCGTCGCGTTCCCTCGCCGTCTCGCGGGCGCGGCGGGAGACGAAGACCGTGCGGCCCAGCCAGGCGATGCGGCGGACCAGCGGCCATTCGCCCACCTCGCGCTTGGCGACGAAGCAGGCTTCCAGCCGCCCACCCAGGGCGAGGATGTCGAGCCAGGAGGAGTGATTGCTGACGAAGACCACGGCGCGACCGTCCGCGGGCCGCGCCTCCGCGCCGATCACGCGCACGCGCAACCCGATGAGACGGCAATGGACTGCCCAGAACGTCCGGGCGAACCAGATCTTCGGCCGCCCCGGCAGGGAGACGCAGACCGCCTGGATCGGGATCGAGATCAGGGTCCACAGCAGCGCGCAGGCGAGGCGCCGGACCGCGCGGACGAATTTCAGCGGCGTCAGCCGGCTGCCGCGCAGGAATTCCCGCTCGGCCGCCGCTTCGGCCGCAGCCATGTGCGCGCGCCAGTCCATTCCCTTGGGCGGGCGGATCAGGCGGCGCGCTCTGAGACGACGCGGCTTCGAGTCCACGATGCGCAGTTAGGCGGCGAAGCGTTGCGGCACAATGTCGCTGTCGTGACGGTTGCGCGGCAGCATGCGGATCAGCCCGGCTGCACCATGCGTCCCAGCTTGCGGCCGCCGAAGACGTGAACATGGAAATGCGGCACTTCCTGGCCGCCATCGGCGCCGATGTTGGACAGGATGCGATAGCCGGGCGCGTCCAGCCCCAGCGACGCGGCGACGTGGCCGACCGCCTTCCAGAACCCCGCGACCTCCTCCGCGCCGGCCTTGGCGGTGAAATCCGCGAAGGAGACGTACTTGCCCTTCGGGATCACCAGCACATGCACCGGCGCCTGCGGATTGATGTCGTGGAACGCAAGCGCGTGCGCGTCCTCATGCACCTTCTTCGCGGGAATCTCGCCGCGCAGGATGCGGGCGAAGACATTGCTGTCGTCGTATTCCATCAGGGAATCTTCGTGGACTTCACGCCGAAGGCAAGCCGCACCGCCTTGGGGCGGGCCGCTTTCTCGGCGATGCCGCTGACGCCTTCGCGGCGCTGCAGCTCGGTCCAGATCTCACCCGGCGAGATGCCGGCGTTCACCCACAGCACGAGCAGGTGATAGAGCACGTCCGCACTTTCCCCGATCAGGGCGTGACGGTCGCCGCGCACGGCCTCGATCAGGCATTCGACCGCTTCCTCGCCGAATTTCTGCGCGACCTTGGCGGTGCCGCGCGCCAGCAGCCGCGCCGAGTGGCTGTTGGCGGTGTCACCGGTTTCCTTGCGCGACAGGATGACGGCATGCAGCCGGTCCAGCACGGCAGCACTCGGCCCCAGCGCCAGCAGCGGCGGCGGGGGCGTCTCGGCCGGCTTGATCTGGCTGGCGAGCCGGCGCAGCACCTTCTTCGTCGGCTTGGGCTTGGGCTTCGCCCGGACCTGCTTCTTCACCTTGTCCGACGCGCGCGCCATCAGGCGGCCTCCGCCAGCTGGCGCACGGGCAGGCCGGCGGCGGCGAGGGCCTGCTTCACCTGGGCGATGGTGAAGGTGCCGAAATGGAACACGCTGGCCGCGAGCAGCCCGGTCGCACCCGCCTGCGCACCTTCAACGAAATGCTGCAGGCTGCCCACGCCGCCCGACGCGACGACAGGAACCCGCACCGCGCCCGTGACGGCGCGCAGAAGATCGAGATCGAAACCCTGACCGGTGCCGTCGCGATCCATCGAGGTCAGCAGGATCTCACCCGCGCCGCGATCGGCGACGTCGCGGCACCAGGCGACGGCATCGATCCCCGTGCCGCGCCGCCCGCCATGGGTGAACACTTCCCATCCACCGGACGGGGTGCGGCGCGCATCCACGGCGACGACCACGCATTGGCTGCCGAACTTCGCGGCGGCCTCGCCGACCAGATCGGGCCGGGCGACGGCAGCCGAATTGATGCTGCACTTGTCCGCGCCCGCCAGCAGCAGGCGGCGCATGTCCTCGATCCCGCGGATGCCGCCGCCGACCGTCAGCGGCAGGAACACGCGCGCCGCGGTGCGCGCCACGACATCAAGGATGGTGTCGCGGTTCTCATGGCTCGCGGTGATGTCGAGAAACGTCAGTTCATCGGCGCCGGACGCATCGTAGATCGCGGCCTGTTCGACCGGATCGCCGGCGTCGCGGAGCGCGACGAAGTTCACGCCCTTCACGACGCGGCCGTCCTTAACGTCCAGGCATGGGATAACGCGCAACTTGAGCAAGCGGGCTGATCCTCCGATCCGTAGCAATGGGATCACACGCCGTGTGCAGGCAAGCGCCCTTGTCGCGCGGCACCATTCCGCCACTGACAAGCCAAAGGATGAGTGCGGAATTGGTCCGGATCAGACCGGCACAAGCGGGTATCCCCGCCTGTGCCTTATCAGCTTTCGGTCTGTTCCTCGGCAGCGGATCCGTGAATTCCGCTGGATTTGTGCCGCTTGCGCACCTCGGCCGCGTAGGCACCGCGCTTGCGGTTCACCGTCGTGTTGGGCTTGACCACGGTGGCCTCGTAGTCGGCCCAGTCATCCTCGGTGAGCTGCTCAAGGCTGCCGACCACGCGATAGGCGTTCAGCAGCCGCTCCTGATAGACCGCGTGGGGGACGGGCTGGGCCATTGTCATCGGGAAGTCCGCCTTGAATTCGACCGGGACATGGGTCCGGGTGAGGCGGAGATTGCTGATCACCGGCCCGAACCAGTGATCGGTCTCGATGATGCCCTCATACGGCTCCCATCCGCCCGGACGGGCGATGTTGGGCAGCCAGCGGAACAGCAGCGACCAGCCGGGCGCGGTACGGGCGACGAGGCCGGTCCAGATCTGCACCAGGCCGGGTTCGGGCAGGGCCGCGAGGAAGGGGGGCGAGTAGCCCCTGATGTGCTCGGGCGCGATCTCGTCGAACCTGGTGCGGAAATCCGGGAACTGCACCGCCTTCAGCGGCAGCCATCCGCCGGAGCCTTCGAAGGACCAGAAGATGTCGGCCCCGTCCCAGACCAGCGAGAAATCCATGGGCGGGAAGATGTACCAGCCGAAGCCGGAGGCGACGCGCGCCGCTTCGCAGTAGCGGAAGGCGCGGGTCGGCAGCGTGCCGGCGGCGGCCTGGTCGGCACGCTGCGGGGGGCGCGCCTGCTCGATGAAGCGATAGAAGGTGACGACGGGGCCCGTGGGGCCAGGATCAGCATTCACGGTTCTGCGCTCCTGAGCCGTTCGGCATGCATCCGCCCCGGGGGAGCCCACCCCGGGGCGGATGTCGATGCATCTGCCCTGACTTTAGAGCGTCGGAGCGTAGCCGCCCAGCCGGACCTTGCCGTCGTCCTTAATGGAAGCCGGGGCCAGCGACGGAGCGTAGCCGCCGAGACGGACCTTGCCGTCGTCCTTGATCGACGCAGGCGCCAGCGACGGAGCGTAGCCGCCGAGACGGACCTTGCCGTCGTCCTTGATCGACGCAGGCGCCAGCGACGGAGCGTAGCCGCCGAGACGGACCTTGCCGTCGTCCTTGATGGAAGCCGGGGCCAGCGACGGAGCGTAGCCGCCGAGACGGACCTTGCCGTCGTCCTTGATGGAGGCCGGGGCCAGCGACGGAGCGTAGCCGCCGAGACGGACCTTGCCGTCGTCCTTGATGGAGGCCGGGGCCAGCGACGGAGCGTAGCCGCCGAGGCGCACCTTGCCGTCGTCCTTGATCGACGCAGGCGCCAGCGACGGAGCGTAGCCGCCGAGACGGACCTTGCCGTCGTCCTTGATGGAGGCCGGGGCCAGGGCCGGGGCGTAGCCGCCGAGGCGCACCTTGCCGAAATCCTGGGTAGCAGCGTTCACACGTCCGAAGGTCATCGTGGGCTCCGACAACTGAGAGTTGAGTATAGGCCTTTAAGACTGACCTGATGGTTGCTGGTTTAGGCCAGAGTCGTTAACTGACGGTTAACGATTAAGGCACGCTCACGGCTCACGCACAGGGCGATTAACTGGCGAGAAAACCGCCTCACCGCCCAATTTCTTGTGAATTATATCTTCATAACGCCGATTAAAGGATTTTTTTCTGAATCGGCCCCGATTCGAAGAGTCCCCCGTCCTGATCCATTCGGCGAGGTCGGCCTAAAATCACACAGTCGGCGCCTCGTGACCGATTCCCCACGCGGAAATCACGATTGTTCACGGTGAACTAACGTGAAGGCACCCAGCATGCCCGGCTAAGAACTTTCCCAAGCGGGCATTCGTGGTCGGGCCCGCCCCAGGGGGCAGGGGATGGGTGGCGTCGTCTATCTTGTCTCGCATCCGAAATCCGGCGGGGACGTCCTGCTCCGGGTGCTTGAGGCAGCGCAGCGCTACATCGCCTGCCACGCCGATTTCGTCGCGCCGCCCGATCCGCACATGCCGCCGGGACAGGACGTGCGGCAGGACCTGCATCGGTCCTTCAACGATCTGCAGGCCGCCGTCCGGGACATGAACCGGCGGCTCGGCCAGGACGGCGGCGCCAGCCTGCTCAACCCCCTTCTCACCGACACGGATCGCGGGCCCGTGCTCACTGTGATGCGCTAGCCCGCGCCCCGGTCCGGACCGCCTCCCCCCCTGCGGTCCGGACCGCCCTTCTTCTTCTCGCAATGATTTGCGATTGGTACGGAACGTAAGCGAGCGTTAGCGTGCGGACGTGAGGAACTACCTGGACGAGTACGACGCGCCCGCCCAGCTCGGCGCGACCGGTGGCTACCGCATCCGGCTTCGGGTGATCGGCGAAATGACCGCCCGCAGCCTCGCCGGCGATTCCGTCCTGCCTCGCAACCGCAAGACCCGGGCCTTGCTGGCATTCCTCGCGCTCGCGCCGCCGGGACCGATCCTGCGGGCACGGCTGGCCGGCCTGCTGTGGAGCACCCGTGCGGCCGAACAGGCGCGCATGTCGCTGCGGCAGGCGGTGCACGAACTCAACAAGGCGCTGTCCGCCACGGGCGAAACCTTGCTGCAGGCGACCCGCGAACATATCGCGCTGCGCGCGGGCGCGGTCTGGGTGGATGCCCAGGAAGCCGAGAAGATCGTTCCCCGCTCCGCCGCCCTCGACCTGCTCGACGGCGAACTGCTGGAGGATCTGCGCGATCTGGACCCCGCCTTCGACGTCTGGCGCCGGGCGGAGAACGAACGCATCCGCACCCGGTCCCGGGCCCTGGCGGAGGCCATCATCGCCGAAGGCGACCCGGCCGAGGCGACCGCCGCCGCCGAACGCCTGCTCGCACTCGACCCGGCGCATGAGGCCGCGTGGCAGACCCTCATCCGCCACCATCTGCACCGCGGCGAACGCAGCCTCGCTCTCGCGACCCTGGAGCGGGCGCGGATGGCGCTCGCGCAGCTCGGCGGGCTGTCCTCGCAGACCGAGCGCCTGGGCGAGGCGGTACGGAATTCCGCCCGCCGCGATCCGCCGCCCCTGTCCCCCCCCGCGCCGGCACCGCGCGCGACGCCGGCGCGCGGTGCACGGGTGGGTGTCCCGCCGCTGACCGTCATCGGCAGCGCCGACGGCCACCTCTCGCTCGGTCTGGCGGAGGAGATCACCACCGCGCTGGCCCGGTTCCGCTGGCTGCCTCTGGTCTCCACCGGCAGCCTCGCGCGGATGGCGGACGGACTGCGCGATCCCGCCGCGCTGCGGCGGGAGCTCAACCTCGATTTCCTTCTCGACGGCACCGTGCAGCGCATCGGGGACCGCGTGCGCGTCACGCTTCGCCTGCTCGACCTCAACGCCGAGGGCGAGATGGTGTGGGCCCGCAAGTTCGACCGGGCAGCGGACGATATCCTGACCCTGCAGGACGAGATCGCCGCCGAGGTGGTCGCGCAGGTGGATCCGGAGATCCTGCTGATCGAGGCGCGCCGCGCGGCCGCCCGCCCATGCACGAGCGAACGCGGCTACGACCTGCTGCTGCGTGCCATCCCGCTGATGTACCGGCTGGAACATGCGAGCTTCACCGAGGCAGGTGAGCTGCTGCGCGAAGCGACACGGCTGGAGCCGGACTACGCGACGGCGCATGCTTGGCGCGCCTACTGGCACATCTTCCTGGTCGGCCAGAACTGGTCCGACGACCCGGCGGACGCCATGGAGCAGGCCGCGCTCTGCGCCGAGAAGGCGATCCGGCTGGATGCGGCCGATGCCCGCGCGCTGACCATCGCGGGCCATGTCCGCGCCTTCCTCCACCGCCGGCCGGAGGACGCGGCCGCCCTGCACAGCCGCGCGCTCACGCTCAATCCCAACCTGCCCATGGCGTGGGTCTTCTCCGGAATCACGCTCTCCTATCTCGGCCAGCACGAGGCGGCGCTGGCGCGGATGGCGCGCTACAAGCGCCTGTCCCCCTTCGATCCGCATGCCTTCTTCTTCGACGGGGCGAAGATGCTGCCGGCACTGCTGACCGGCGACTACGAAGACGCCGCCCGCATCGGACGGCAGGTCACGGAGCTGCATCCGGGCCTGACCGCCGCCTACAAGCCCTACCTGGCCGCGCTCGGCCATCTCGGCGCCGCCAGGGAGGCCGCGAAGGTCCGGGAACGCTTGCTCTCCCTCGAGCCCGGCTTCACGATAGACAGCTTCCTTGCCGGTACTCCCCTGGTCCGGACAGAAGATCGTGACCATTTCGCGGAGGGACTTCGGCGGGTCGGCCTCTGAAAACTGCGCCCGGATACGCAACCGCCGGTCCTGGAAAGTGACGAGTGGGCAGTGTGTACAATTCGCCTGAAGCTTCGGCACCGCTCGCGGTTGCGGACCTTGCGGCGCACCCCTGGCCCCGCTTCGGCAACCGGAAAAAATACGACCCGCGCGCCTATCAGCTCCTGCTGACGGCGATCCCCGCGATCTTCCGGCTGGACAAGGACGAATACCTCCGCGCCGGCGCGGACCTGCACCAGACCCTTACCATCGAACCCGAATATGCCGCGGCGCATGCCTGGTACGCCTACTGGCACATCTTCCTGGTCGGCCAAGGCTGGGCGGAGGACCCGCGCGCCGCGATGGCGGCCGCGAACGCCGCAGCCGAACAGGCGGTCCGCCTCGATCCGTTCGACGCCAAGGCCCTGACCATCGCCGGCCATGTCCGGGCCTTCCTGCATCGCAGGCTGGAGGAGGCGGCGGCGTTCCACGAACGCGCGCTCGCCGTCGATCCGAATCTGCCGATGGCCTGGGCCTTCTCCGGCGTGGCGCTGTCCTACGGCGGCCAGCAGGACGAGGCGCTGGAGCGGCTGGACCGCTACAAGCATCTTTCCCCGCACGACCCGCATGCGTTCTTCTTCGACGGCGCGATGATGCTGCCGCGCCTGCTGCTCGGCCGGCACGCGGAAGCCGCGGCGATCGGCAAGCGGGTCATCATGCTCAAGCCCGGCCTGTCGGCCTCCTACAAGCCCTACATCGCCGCGATCGGGCATCTGGGCGACAGGCAAGAGGCGGACTGGGCGCGCGGACACCTGCTCGCCCTGGAACCCAACTTCACCGTCAGCCGCTTCCTCGCCGGCACGCCCTTCGCCGCCGAACGCGACCGCAATCACTATGCCCAGGGGCTGCTCCGGGCGGGCATCCCGGAGCACTGAGGCGCGCCCCGCGGCCGGCCCGCCGGGTCAGCCCGCCTCGGCCAGCGCCTCCGCCGGCAGCAGGCGCCCGTCATACAGGGCACGGCCCAGCACCGCGCCCGCGATGCGCGGTTCGGCGCGGCGCAGGGCGGTGAGGTCCGCCACGCCCGCGATCCCGCCCGAGGCGATGACCGGCGTGGCCACGCGCCGCGCCAGCGCGGCCGTCGCCTCCACGTTCACGCCGGTCAGCATGCCGTCGCGCGCGATGTCGGTGAACACGATCGCGGCGGCCCCCGCATCCTCGAAACGGACCGCCATCTCGGCCGCGTCCTGCTCGCTCGTCTCGGCCCAGCCCTCGGTCGCGACCTTGCCGTCGCGCGCATCGATGCCGAGCACGACGCGGCCCGGGAATTCCCGGCAGGCGGCGCGCACGAGTGCGGGGTCCTTCACCGCCACACTGCCCAGGATCACACGCGTGATCCCGGCTTCCAGCCAGCGCGCGATCGCGTCCATGTCGCGCAGCCCGCCGCCGAGCTGCACCGGCACCGTGACGGCTGCGAGGATCGCGGCGACGGCTTCGGCATTGGCGCTGCGGCCGGCGAAAGCGCCGTTCAGGTCCACCACATGGATCCAGGAGAACCCCGCATCCTGCCATGCGCGCGCCTGCGCGGCCGGATCCTCGGCATAGACGGTGGCATCGGCCATCACGCCGCGCTTCAGCCGCACGCAGGCGCCATCCTTGATGTCGATGGCGGGATAGAGCGTGAAGCCCGCCATCACGCCGCCGGATCGAGCCGGCGGCCCGACTTCGCCTCAAGCATCTTGTAGTAGAAGAAGCCGCGCACCGTGCGGCCGTCCACGCGGGCATAGGCCGGATGCGTGCCCCAGCGCACGTAGCCCAGGCTCTCATACATCGCGATCGCCGCCTCCTGCGTCTCGCGCACGTCGAGATTGATGACATGGTAGCCGAACGCGCGGGCGCCTTCCTCGACGCGCCGCGTGATCATGCGTGCAAGGCCGTGGCCGCGCGCATAGGGTGCCACGAAGGCGTGGGTCAGCGTCGCGGCGAAGGCCTGCGCCTCGTTGTTGCGCGGCGGGCGGACAAGCTGCGCCGAACCCACGATGCGGTCATTGTAGCGGGCGACGAACAGCGCGCGCTCCGGCACCAGCAGCACGCCGCGGAACCAGCGTTCCAGCGCCGGACGGCCCGGCGGGTGGACCCAGCCGAACCCGCCGCCTTCGATAATGGCGGCGTCGGCGGCCTCGCACAGCGCCTCCAGATCGGCGTCGTCGAGTTCGGTAACGCGCTCGACCATCAGCCGCGGCGGCGCACTCGACTGAAGCTCCGTCATCATGGCCGCCAGCGCAGGAAGTTGGCGAGCAGCCGCAGCCCGACGGATTGCGACTTCTCGACATGGAACTGCGTCCCCGCGCGGTTGCCGGCGGCGACCATGGCCACGACGGGACCGCCATAATCGGTGGTCGCGATGACCTCCTCGGGCCGGCCGCCGGACAGCGCATAGGAATGCACGAAATACACGTGGTCGCCGGGCGCGAGCCCGTCCAGCAGCGGATGCGCGCCCGGCGTGAAGGCAAGCTCGTTCCAGCCCATCTGCGGCAGGCGCAGGCCGCTGGCCGGCATCTTCGCGATGTCGCCATGCACCCAGCCGAAACCGGGTGTGACCGCGTGCTCCAGCCCGCGTTCGGCCATGAGCTGCATGCCCACGCAGATGCCGAGGAAGGGGGCACCCGCGTCGGTGCGCGCACGGATCGCCTCGGTCATGCCGGGCACGGCGGCGAGGCCCTTTGCGCAATCCAGGAAAGCGCCCTGGCCGGGCAGCACGATCCGGTCGGCGCGCGCCACCGCATCCGCATCCGCGGTGATCGCGACATCAGCGGACAGGCCGGCATCGTCGGCCGCCCTGGCCAGCGCACGCGCGGCCGAGGCGAGATTGCCCGAGCCGTAGTCCACGACGGCGACCTTCATGCGAACCGCGCCGCAAGGTCCGGCCGCCGTGCCAGCAGCCGCGCCCAGGCGGCATCGCCGTTGCGTTCGGCGACCACGTGGCCGAGCACGTAGCCGCGCCGGTAAAGCTGCCAGCGCACGAGGTCGCGGCCGACGAACCCGGCCAGGACGGCGAGCGCGGCGGCGACGATGGTCATGATCTCGCGCGGCAGCAGCAGGGCCAGGCCGAGTTCGACCGCGATCCAGACGATGCCGGGAATCCAGGCGCGGGTCGCCAGCAGCCAGAGGCCCTGGAACAGGAATGCGCCCCAGGACCAGCCTTCGCGCACCAGTTCCGGCTTGCTGCCGTCGCGCAGATGAACGGTCCAGACCTTCACAGCACACCCTTGGTGGAGGGAATCGCATCGCCCAGGCGCGGATCGGCCGCGACCGCGGCGCGCAGGCCGCGGGCCACGGCCTTGAAGCAGGCTTCCACGCAGTGATGCGCGTTGCTGCCGGCGCGCAGCGTCACGTGCAGCGTGATGCCGGCGTTGAAGGCCAGCGCGCGGAAGAATTCCTCGAACAGCTCCGTGTCGATCTCACCGATCCTGGGCGAGGACAGCGGCACCGACCATGCCAGGAACGGCCGGCCCGAGATATCGACGGCCGCCTCGGCCAGCGCCTCGTCCATCGGGATCACGGCATGGCCGAAGCGGGCGATGCCGCGCTTCTCGCCCAGGGCGCGCGCGAGCGCCTGGCCGAGCACGATGCCCACGTCCTCGGTCGTGTGGTGGAAATCCACGTGCAGGTCGCCCTTGGCCGCGACCGTGATGTCGAACAGCGCGTGCCGCGCCAGCGACACCAGCATGTGGTCGAGGAAGCCGATTCCGGTCGCAATGTCGCCCTTGCCCGATCCGTCGAGATCGAGGGCGAGCCGGATGTCGGTCTCCCCGGTGGTGCGGGTCAGCTTGGCCGAGCGGGACATGCGCCCCCGTTACTCCACCGCGTGCGGGCGGGCTAGCGGGGCGTGCTCCTTACGTGCGGGACCTAGAGGATCTGCACCGCCACCGACTTGAACAGGGCAAGCGCCGGCCGGCCGGGGGCCAGGCCGAGCCTTGCCACCGCGTCCGGCGTGATCTGCGCCAGCAACGCACCGCCGCCCGCCGCGATCTCGACCAGCACCGACCGCCGCGCCGGGTCCGGGACGAGGCCGCGCACCGTGCCGGCCAGGATGTTGTGCAGGCTCAGGCCGTTCGGCCGTTCCGTCGCAACGATCACCTCCCGCGCCGGAACGCGGACCCGGACCTCGCTGCCCACCGGCCGATCGACGGTGCGGACCAGGATCTCGGCCCCGCCCGCATCCAGCCGCGTCAGGTCCCGCGCCGGTTCGTGCGCCACGATCCGGGCGGCGAGCACCGCGGCGGCATCGTCCCGCGCGGCCAGCGGCAGGTCCGCGCGGGCGGCGATCTCCACCAGCGCGCCGGCGGCCGCGACACGGCCGGCCTCCAGCAACACGAGCGTATCCGCCAGTGCGGCGACCTCCTCCATCGCGTGGCTGACATAGACGATGGGGATACGCACCTCGCTGCGCAGCCGGGCGAGGAAGGGCAGGATCTCCGCCTTGCGCGGCGCGTCCAGTGCCGCCAGCGGCTCGTCCATCAGCAGCAGGCGCGGCTGGGCCAGCAGGGCGCGGCCGATGGCCACGCGCTGGCGCTCGCCGCCCGACAGGTTCCGCGGTTTGCGGGCGAGCAGCGCGCCGATGCCCAGCATCTCCACCACGTCCTCGAACCGCGTCGGGCCGGGGGGCGCGCGGCGCTGGCCGTAGCGCAGGTTCGCCGCCACGGTCATGTGCGGGAACAGCCGCCCGTCCTGGAACACCAGGCCGATCCGGCGCTTCTCGGGCGGCAGGCCCGACAGGTCGGCGCCATCCAGCACGATCCGCGCCCGGTCCGCCCGCAGCAGGCCGGCGATGGCGGCGATGATGGTGGACTTGCCCGCGCCGGACGGGCCGAACAGCGCCGTCACGCCCGGCGTGGGCGCGGTGAAGGCCGCATCCAGGCTGAAGCCCGGATGTTCGTGACGGATCGCGACGTCCAGCGTCATGGCCGCAGTCTTCGGCCGATCCAGTCGCCGAGCACCAGCCCCGCGAGCGCGAGCATGATCGCCACCAGCGACAGGCGGGCGGCCACGTCCTCGCCGCCCGCCGTCTGCAGGGCGGAATAGATCGCCAGCGGCAGGGTCTGCGTCTCCCCCGGCACGTTGGCGGCGAAGGTGATGACGGCGCCGAACTCGCCCAGGCTGGCGGCGAAGGCGGTGACGGCACCTGCCAGGATGCCGGGCGCCATCAGCGGCAGGGTCACGGTGGCGAACCGGTCGAAAGCTCCCGCGCCCAGGGTGCGGGCGGCCTCCTCCAGCCCACGGTCCACGCCTTCCAGCGACAGGCGGATGGCGCGGACCATCAGCGGGAAGGACATCACCGCGCAGGCCAGCGCCGCGCCCTCTGCGGTGAACACAAGGCGCAGGCCGAACCAGTCATGCAACACGCGGCCCGCGGGTCCCCGCACGCCGAAGGTCAGCAGCAGCAGCCAGCCGACCACGACCGGCGGCAGCACCAGCGGCAGGTGCACCAGCGCATCCAGCAGCGGCCGGCCGGGAAAGCGGCAGCGCGCCAGGAGCCACGCCGCGAGAACGGCGAAGGGCAGGCCGAACGTGACGGCGCGGGTGGCGACGGCCAGGCTCAGCCGGACCGCCTCCCACTCCTCCGGCGTCAGGTCCACAGGCTCAGGGCGCGTTGAAACCGAAGCGGCGGTACACCTCGAGCGCCTCGGGGCCGGTCAGGAAGGCGAACAGGGCGCGCGCCTGTGGTCCGTCCTTCTTCGCCCCGATCGCGAACGGATACGTGACCGGCGGATGCGATCCTTCCGGGAAGCGCGCCACCACCCGCACGCCCGGCGCGATCGCGGCATCGGTCGCATAGACGATGCCGAGCGGGGCTTCGCCGCGTTCGACCAGCAGCATGCCGGCGCGGACGTTGTCGGCCCGGGCCAGCCGGGGCGACAGCGTGTCCCAGATGCCGAGCGAGGTCAGCGCGGCCTGGGCGTACTTGCCGACCGGGACATGCCCCGGATCGCCGACCGCGATGCGGCCATCGGCGCCGAGCAGCGGCAGCAGGTCCACGCCCTTCGCCAGCGTGACCTGCGCGGTGCTGTCCTTGGGCGCGATCAGCACCAGCGCGTTGCCGATCGGCGAAACGCGCGTCGCGGTCACGATCAGGTTGCGCTCCTGGACCCAGTCCATCCACGGCTCGTCGGCGGAGACAAACACTTCCGGCTCGCCGCCCTGCTCCATCTGCCGCGCGAGCGTGGAGGAGGAGGCGAAGTTGAAGCGGATCGCGGGGTTGCCCTTGGCAACCCAGAGTTCGCCCACCGCCTTCAACGCATCGGTCATGCTGGCGGCGGCGAAGACCGTGGGGCCCTCCTGCGCCAGCACGGGCCGGGACAGCACGGCGACGGAAATGGCGGCGGCGGCCAGGAATACGCGGCGCAGCATGGCAGGGACCCCCCGTTATCTCGCCGCGACGATATAGCCGATCGATGATATCGGCCAGCGGCACGATGCCGCCCCGCCCCCGCGCCCGACAGCGGCCATGAAGGGATCGGCAAAACCCGCGCCGCATGCTTGGCTGGCGGCATGCCCAAGGTCCGCCACCCCGACCGTCCCGGCGCGCATCTGCGCATCGTGCTCGAAGGCCGCCCGATCCTGGGTCCCGGCCGCGCCGACCTGTTGCAGGGCATCGCGGAGACCGGGTCCATCGCCGCGGCGGGGCGACGCATGCGGATGTCCTACGCCCGCGCCTGGAACCTCGCCGAGGAGCTGAACACCCAGTTCCGCGCGCCGCTGATCGACGCGGCGAAGGGCGGCGCCGGCGGCGGCGGCGCGCGGCTGACGCCGCTGGGGGAAAAGATGCTCGCGGCCTATCGCGACATGGAGGCGAAGACCGCGGCCGCGATCAGCGAGGAACTGGCCGCCGTCCGGCGCGCCTTGCGGCGGACATAGGCGGTGCCCCTGCCCCGGCCGCAGCGGGAGGCCCAGAGGATGGAGCCCGCCTTCCTCTCCGCCTGGCCGGCACTGGCGGTGGCGTTCGAAGGCCAGTGGCTGGCGCGGCTTTCGGCCGGCTATTCCAAGCGGGCGAATTCCGTGACCTGCCTGGGGCCCGATGGCGACCCCGCGCGCATCGACCGGTTCGCCGCGCATTACCGGCGCCATGGACTGGTCCCGACCTTCCGGGTCACCCCGCTCGCCCCCGGCTGGCTGGACGGCGAACTCGCGGCGCGCGGCTACACCGTGCTCGATCCCACGCTCACGATGACCGCCCCGGGCGGCGGCGAACCCGACCCGGACTGGCGCGAGGAACCCGCCGTCACCGAAGCCTGGTGCCTGTCCTATGCCGAAGCCGCCGGCGTGGCCCCGCGCCACCTGCCGGCCATGCGGGCGATGTTCGGCCGGATCGTGCCGGAGGCCGCGTTCGGGACGCTTGTCCTGGGTGGCGCCATCGCCGGCTGGGCCATGGTCGTGCGCGACGGGCCCTGGGCGGGAATCGCCGATGTGATGGTCCGGCCCGATCTGCGCGGCCGCGGCCTGGGGCGGCGGCTGATGCGCGCCGTGCTGGCAGGTGCCGCCGAGCGCACCGCCTGGCTGCAGGTGACGGAAGCAAATGCCGCCGCCCGCGCGCTCTACGCCTCGCTTGGCTTCACTGAGGCGTATCGCGCCCACTACCGGATCGCGCCTGCCCGCTGAGTTCGGATCCCGCATCGGCCGGCAGGCGCAAGCCGACCACGGCGGCCAGCATCGAGATCGCGCCCACCACCAGGAACGCGCCGGCGAAATCCGGGATGACCGGCGCCGACCGGCCATTGGCGTGGACGATGATCTCCAGCGCCGCGGCCGCGACCGCGACCCCCAGCGTCAGCGAGACCTGCTGCGCCGTCGCGTAGAAGCTGGTGGCATCCCCCATCCGCCGCGGCGGGATGTCCGCGTAGGCAAGCGCGTTGTATGCGGTGAACTGCAACGAGCGGAAGAAACCGCCCGCCAGAAGAATCGCGTACATCGCGACCATCGGGAAGCCGGGATGGAACAGGGCGGAGGCCGCGATCAGCGCGGCCGCCACCACCGCGTTGGCGACCAGCACGCGGCGGAAGCCGAAGCGGCGCAGCAGCGTGCGCGCGGCCGGCTTCATCACGAACGCCCCGGCGGCGGAAGCGAAGGTGATCGCCCCGCTTTCGGTCGCGGACAGGCCGAAGCCGAGCTGCAGCAGCATGGGCAGCAGGAACGGCACCGCGCCCACGCCGATGCGGAACAGGTTGCCGGCGCCGACCGCGACCATGAAGGTCGGGATGCGCAGCAGCGCGAAATCGAGGATCGGCCTCCGGCGTCGGCGCGCATGCACCGCGTAGAGCAGGCTGGCGCCCAGCCCGACCGCAAAGGCCGCGACCCAGACCCCGCGGGGCACCGCGCCGCGGCCCGCCGTCTCGAACGCGAAGATCAGGCTTGCCAGCGCCACACCGCTGAGCAGCAGGCCCGCCCCGTCGAACGGGGCGGGGTCCGGGTCGCGCACATCCTCGATGAACCGGGTGACCAGCACGATGCCGAGCAGGCCGACCGGGATGTTGATGTCGAAGATCCAGCGCCAGGAGGCGTTATCGACGATGAACCCGCCGAGCGGCGGCCCCACCACGGGGCCGATCAGCGCCGGCATGGTCAGCCAGGCCATGGCGCTGACAAGCTGGTCCTTGGGTGTGGCGCGCAGCAGGACCAGCCGGCCCACCGGCACCATCATCGCGCCACCCATGCCCTGGACGACACGTGCGAAGACCAGGAACTCCAGGCTGTTGGCGCGGCCGCACAGGATGGAGCCGAACACGAACACCGCGATCGCCGCGCGGAACACGGTGCGGGTGCCGAACCGGTCGGCCACCCAGCCCGAGGCCGGGATGAACACGGCGAGGGCCAGCAGATACGAGGTCAACGCCACGTTCATCCGCAGCGGGTCCTCGCCGAAGGCCCGCGCCATGCTCGGCAGCGCCGTGGCGATGACCGTCGAATCGAGGTTCTGCATGAACAGAGCACTCGCGACGATCATGGCGGTGGCGCGGGGCGAAGCAGCCATGCGCGCAGGATGGCGGCACATGGCTGCGTCGCCTAGACCGGCTGTCGCAGCCCTTCGCTGCGTCCATCGGCGGTGGTCTTTCCCTACGTCGTGTGCGTATCCGCGAACAGCGCGTCGCAGCGGCGCTGCATCTCCGCGAGGCTCATGTCCTCGACATGGGTGGCGACGTGCCAGGTATGGCCGAACGGATCGGTGATCTTGCCGCTGCGATCACCGTAGAACTGCGTCTCGACCGGCATCTCCAGCCGCGCGCCGGCTTCCACGGCGCGGGCGACGGTCGCGTCCGCGTCCTCCACGTAGATCATCACGGAGACGGGCGACCCGCCGAAAGCCGCGGGGCTGAGCGCGTTCCACTTGGGCGACTCCTCGGCGAGCATCACGAGCCCGTCGCGCCCGATCTCCAGCTCGGCATGGCCGACGCTGCCATCGGGCATGGCGATGCGCAGCCGCTCCCGCGCGCCGAAAACGTCCCGGTAGAACGCGATCGCCTTGTCCGCGCCGCGCACGGTCAGCAGGGCCGTCACGGCGGGGTAGGTATCGGGGATGGGCTTGGCGGACATTTGAATGTTCCCTTTATGTTCTCGTCATGGAGCCACAGCCCGCATCTGCCCGGCAAGGCGAAAGATTCAACGCTCGATCAACCGCAGCACGCGCGGACCGACCGCGCCGCCACCCCGGCGACGCTTGCCGCCATGCGGGCGGGGCCGATAGCGTCGGCCCATGTCCGCACCCGCACTGATCGTGGTGGATGTCCAGAACGATTTCACCGCGGGCGGCGCGCTGGCCGTGCCGGGCGGGGAGGAAGTGGTCCCTGTCATCAACACGCTGGCCCGCCGCTACGCCACGGTGATCCTGACCCAGGACTGGCACCCCGTGGACCATGTGTCCTTCGCCTCGCAGCACGCGGGGCGCAGGCCGTTCGAGGCGATCGCGCTGCCCTATGGCCGGCAGACGCTCTGGCCGGACCATTGCGTGATGGGCGGCGCGGGGGCGGCACTGCATCCGGACCTCAACATCCCGCACGCACGGCTCATCATCCGCAAGGGCTGTGAGCGGATGGTGGATTCCTATTCGGCCTTCCTGGAGGCGGACCGCACGACACGCACGGGGCTGGACGGCTACCTCGCGTCACGCGGCATCACGCATGTCCATGTCTGCGGCCTCGCCACGGATTTCTGCGTGGCGTGGACGGCGCTGGACGCACGGCGCTGCGGGCTGGCGGCGGCGGTGATCGAGGATGCCTGCCGAGGCATCGACCTCGACGGCAGCCTGGAGGCCGCATGGCGCGACATGGCGGCGGCCGGCGTCAAGCGCATCTAGGCGGCGGAGACTGCCTAGGCAGGAACCCCGTCCAGCGCCACCACCGTATCCGACGGGGCGATCACGGTACGCCGGTGGGTGATGGCCAGCACGGTCACATCCGCGGACAGGGTGCGGATATGCGCCATGATGTCCCGCTCGGTCGCTTCGTCGAGCGCCGAGCTCGCCTCGTCGAGGAACAGGATCGCCGGATCGCCATAGAGCGCCCGCGCGATCGCGATGCGCTGGCGCTCCCCGCCCGACAGCTTCAGGCCGCGCTCGCCGACGGTGGTCTCGAATCCGTCGGGCAGGGCTTCGATGAACGGGAGGATAGCCGCCTTCGCGGCGGCGCGGCGCAGGCGCGCATCGTCGCGTGGCCGGCCAAGCAGGATGTTGTCGGAAAGACGTTCGTTGAGCAGCACGACATCCTGCGGCACCACCGCGACCGCCGCGTACCAGTCAACGCGGTCGATGCCGGCGAGATCGATGCCATCGACAAGGATGCGGCCGGAGTCCGGCTCGATCGACTTCAGCGCCAGCCGGAAGACCGTCGATTTTCCCGACCCGGTTTCGCCCACAAGGAAGGTGATGCCGCCGCGCGCAGCCGTGAAGGTGATGTCCTTCACCCCGCGGCCGTTGTCGTAGGCATAGCCGACCTTCTCGAAGACGATGCGCCCTTCGCGCGGGACGAACGCGCGCGCGCCCGAAACCTGTCTCTCCTCGGGAGCCGCCCACATGGTCGCCAGCGGGATGAGCGATGCCCGCGCGCGCGCCACCTCATCGACCGCGGCGGCGATCATCTCGAAGGGCCTGTTGAGCTGAAGCAGCAGCGTGTTGAACAGGACGATGTCGCCGATCGTCAGCTCCCCCACCGCATGGCGCGGCAGGAGCAGGAGGAACGTGACGCCGAACTGGACCGCAAGGCCGAGGCCTAGCAGCCCGACATATCCAAGGCGGCGCAGCACGTAGGTGCGCCAGTTGGAACGCGCCTCCTCCGCCTTTTCCACGAAGCGCCGGCCCATCCAGCCATGGCTGCCGAAATGCCGCAGCGTCTCCATGGCGTTCATCGCATTGCCGACGAAACGCGCGTTCTCCTGCCCCGCCGCGATCGCCTTGTCGAGGAAGATCCGCACGCGCCGCGCCGAGAGCATGGTGAGCGCGATGGTCACGGCCCCGTAGGCCACAATGATCGCGGCCACCTCCACATTGATGAGCGCACCAAGGGTGACGAGCGTGAGCACGATCTGGGCCGCGCCCGGAATGAAGGAGATGAGCACGATCTGCACGAGCGATGTCAGCGCCCTGCGGCCGCGTGCCCCCGCACTCTGGATCTCCGCCGGATTGTGCTCCACGAAGAAGGCCGCGGTCTTCTTCAGGATGCGTTCGAAGAAGCGGGTCCCGGCGATGAAGCCGAGATTCTCCGCACTCATGAGAGAGAGGTTCTGCACCATCCGCTGGAGCGCCGAGGCGGCGCCGAGCAGCACGGCATAGACCACGAAGCCCCAGGCCAGCGTCGCGGCCGCGTCCCCCTGGGGCAGCCGGTCGATGAGACGGGAGAACAGATAGGGAGCCGCGATGCTTGCAACGCTGGAAAGAATGACCACCGCCGCGGCGGCGAGCAGCATCCAGCGGTCGGAATTCCAGTAGGCGCGCAGGATCTCGGAGATCGGGGCCAGCACCCCGGGCTTCGGTGTCATCAGCGAAATCCGATGTCCCCGATACCCTCTCCCGCATGGCGGGAGAGGGAACGAGGCGGAGAGTTCGGCGGCAGCGCTAAGCCGCGCTCAGCACCCGCAGCGTCGTGCTGCGCACGAAGTCCTTGGTCGCGGCGCGATACGCCGCCATGTGCGCGGTCGCCCCATGCGCCTTCAGCGCATCCATGTCGCGCCAGCGCTCGATGATGACCGCGGCATCCGGCCCGATCGCCGTCGCGCGCGGATGCGGCGGGTCGGCATCGAACGTCGCCTCGTAGGCGAGGCAGCCATCCTCCGCATGCACCTTCGGCACGACCTTGGTGAATTCGGCCAGCCAGGCGTCGCGCCTGCCGGGGACCAGATCGACGAAGGCGAGAACGTGGATCATGCGGGCTTCCTCCGGATGTCTTCGGGCTTCAGCTTGCCCAGCTCGGTCAGCAGCAGCGGAAAGGTGCGCAGCCCCTCGTCCAGCGACGACAGGCGGAAGAATTCGTTCGGCGCGTGCACATCCTCATCCGGCATGGCGAAGCCGAAGATCAGCGTGTCGAAACCGAGCCGCTCCTGGAACAGCGCGGTGATGGGGATGGTGCCGCCCGCGCGCACCCGCACCGGCTTGCGGCCCGCGACCTGCTCCACCACGCGCTCGGCGGCGAGCAGCATCTTGTTGTCGGGCGCGAGGCTGTAGGCCGGCGATCCGCTGTTGCGGATGGAGAATTCCAGCGTCACGCCCTCGGGCGCATGCGCTTCCAGATGCTTGCGCACCGCCTCCTTCGCGCGCGCGGGGTCCTGACCGGGGACGAGCCGCATGGTCAGCTTCGCGTGCGCCTCGCACGGCAGCACGGTCTTGCCGCCCGCCCCGGTATAGCCGCCCCACATGCCATTGACCTCGACGGTGGGCTGCACCGTGGTGCGTTCCCGCACCGTATAGGCCGGGTCGCCGAAGGGGGCCGCGCCCAGCTCGGCATAGAAGCCGGCCTCGTCGAAGGGCAGGGCGGCGGCATCGGCGCGGATCGCGTTCGTCACGGGCTGCGCGCCGTCGAAGAACCCGGCCACGCGGATGCGGCCGGTATCCTCGTGCAGCGTGGCGATCAGCTTCGCCATCTCATGCAGCGCGTTGCGCACGGCCCCACCCACGCGGCCGGAATGCGCGTCCTTCTTCGCGGTCCGCAGCGTGAACTCCAGCCCGGTGATGCCGCGGCAGCCGACCGTGACCGTGGGCACGGTGGTGCTGGCACGGCCGCCATCGGCGGAGATCATGGCATCGGCCTGAAGCAGGTCGCGATACTTCTCGATCAGCTTCGGCAGGGAGGGGCTTCCCGTCTCCTCCTCGCCTTCCAGGAACAGCTTCACGTTCACCGGCAGCGCGCCGCCATCTTCCAGGAAGCCCGCGATGGTCTCGACCGCGATCGTGGTCGAACCCTTCACGTCCGAAGCGCCGCGCCCATACAGGCGGCCGTCCTGCTCCGTCGGTTCGAAGGGCGGGGTGCGCCACAATTCGAGAGGGTCGGGCGGCTGCACGTCGTAATGGCCGTAGATGATCAGCGTGGGCTTGCCGGGCGCGCCGTTCCAGGCGGCATAGACGGCAGGCTGGCCGCCGGCTTCCAGCAATTGCACGTCCGACAGGCCGATCTCGCGCAGCCGCGCCATCAGCATCTCGCGCGCGGCCTTCATGCCGTCCGCATAGGCCGGATCTGTGCTGACGGAAGGCGCACGGATCAGCGCCTTCAGTCGATCAAGGATGTCGCCCCTGCGGGCGACAAGGCGGTTCGCGACCGCTTCGCTCATGCGCGTGTGCCTTCCATCTTGCGGTTGGCGCGGGCCACCACCGCCTCGAACAACACCTGGCAGCCGGCCTCCGCTTCCTCGGGGAGGATGCTCTCCGCCTCGTTGTGCGAAAGCCCGTCCTTGCAGGGCGTGAAGATCATCGCGGTCGGCACGCGGCGGGCGACATAGACCGCATCATGTCCCGCGCCGGAGACGATCTCCCGCGCCGGATAGGCGTTGCGCGATGCGGCGTCGCGCACCAGCGCCACGCAGGACGGATCGAAGGGCTGGGCGGCGAAGCGGAACAGTTCCGTCACCTCCAGCGCCACGCCGGTCGCCCGCACGGCGTCGCGCGCCGCATCGGGGAACAGGGCGGCGAGGCGTTCGATCTCCGCGCTGTCGGGGTGGCGGAACTCGGCGGAGAAGCGCACCTCGCCCGGGACCACGTTGCGGCTGTTGGGGATGACCTGGAGGAAGCCCACCGTGCCGCGCCCGTCCTCGCCACGTTCACGCATCAGCTTGTCTACGAGGTCGATCACCTTCGCGGCCGCGACCAGCGCATCGCGACGTGCGGAAGGCGGTGTGGTGCCGGCATGCGAATCCTGGCCCCGTGCGACGCAATCGTACCAGACCTGAGCCTGCGCGCCGGTGACGATGCCGATCTGCCTGGCCTCGCGTTCGAGGATCGGGCCCTGCTCGATATGCAGCTCGAAATACGCATCGGCGGGAAACGGCTCCGCCTTCTCCGTCCCGGCGGCGCCGATGGCATCGAGAGCATCGTCCACGGTCACGCCATCGACATCGCGCAGCGCCAGCGTTTCCGGCAACGGATACACGCCGGCCCACACGCCCGATCCCATCAGGCTGCGGCCGAAGCGGGTGCCTTCCTCATCGGTCCAGTTGACCAGCTCGATCGGGGCGTCGGTCTCGATCCCCTGCTCGTTCATCGCGCGGATGACCTCAAGCCCGGCGAGGACGCCCAGCGCGCCGTCGAACTTGCCGCCCGAGGGCTGGCTGTCGAGATGGCTGCCCATCAGCACCGGCTTGCGCGAAGGATCGCGGCCGGGGCGGCGGGCGAACATGTTGCCGATGCGGTCCACGCGCATCGTCAGCCCCGCCGCCTCGCACCATTCGCGGAACCGTGCGCGGCCGGCCTTGTCCACCTCGGTCAGCGTGATGCGGCGCACGCCGCCTTTCGGCGTGGCCCCGATCTCCGCCATGGACATCAGGCTGTCCCACAACCGCTTGCCGTCGATGCGCCGGTTCGATCCGCTCATGCCATTCATCCAAAGCCCCCCTCCCACGAGTGGGAGAGGGGGGCGGGAACGCTTACGCCACGCTGTCGCTTTCGGGGATCGGCTCACCCGCCGCGACGCGGGCGATGTTGCGGAACATGTGCGCGATTTCATACGGCGCGTTGTCGCCGCAGGCGCCGGCCAGATGCGGCGTGACCACCACGTTGTCCATGTGCAGCAGCCGCAGGTCGGCGGGCGGCGGCTCCTCGGCGAACACGTCCAGCGCGGCCCCCGCGATGGTGCCCGCCTCCAGCGCGTCGGCCAGATCGCTTTCCACCACCACGCCGCCGCGCGCGACATTGATCAGCACCGCGGTCTTCTTCATCCGCTTCAGCGCCGCCGCGTCGATCATGTTGCGCGTCTCCGGCGTCAGCGGGCAGGTGAGGGCCAGGATGTCCACCTCGGCCAGAAGATCGGGCACCGACCGGTAGCCGAGCTTCAGCCGCGCCTCCTGTTCCGGCTGGCGCGTGCGGCTGTTGTACAGCAGCGTCACGTCGAAGCCCTGCAGCCGTTCCGCCAGCGCGCGGCCGATATTGCCCAGACCGATGATGCCGATGGTCTTGCGCCACAGCATGAAGGTCTGCGGCGACAGCTCCCCCTTCAGCCACTTGCCCGCCTGCATGCCCACATGCCCGCGCGGCACGGTGCGCCCCAGCGCCAGCATCAGCGCGATGGCGAATTCCGCGACCACCACCGCGTTGCTGCCCGTTGTCCGGGCGACCTTCACGCCGCGCGCCTTGGCCGCCGGGATATCGACATCGTCGTAGCCCACGCCCCATTTGTGCACGAGCTTCAGCCTGGGTGCCGCGGCCAGCAGTTCCGCGGTGATCGGATGCGCGCCGCCCGAAATCACGTAGTCAGCATCCGCGACCAGCGCGCGCTGGTCCTCGAACGAGGTCGAAGCAAGGGTGGTGACGCGGTAGCCTTGCGGCACCAGCGCCTCGATCCGCTCCTTCCGTGTGGGTGTCATCACGGACAGGAAGGCGACGGTCGGCGTGGTCATGGGCGGGCGGAACTCCTTGTCATGCGCGCGCGGCGAGCACGATGCCGCCGAGCGTGAACAGTAATGCGACGGCTTCGCGCCCGCCGAAAGCCTCGCCGAGTGCTGCGGCCGCGGACAGGCTGCCGATCACGGGAACCAGCAGAACCCCGACGGTGGCGGCGGAAGCCGGCAGCAGGGCCAGCGCCCGGAACCACGCGAGGTAGCAAAGGCACAACGGCACGGCGGCCATGTAGGCCATCAGCAGCCAGCCCGTGGAGGACAGCGACGCCCAACGCGGTGCCTCGGTCGCCAGGGCGGCGGCGAGCAGGATCGCCGTGCCGATGGCCACCTGCCAGAACACGCCCGCGCGCAACGGCAACGGCAGCGGCCGGCGCTTCGCCATCACGGTGCCAAGTGCGAACAGGATCGCGCCCGACAGCACCAGCGCATAGCCCGGCAGCTTGGCACGCCCGATCTCCGGCGCGCTGCCCACCAGCACGGCCACGCCGGCGAAGGCCACCACCAGGGCCGCGACGCGGCGCAGGGTCGGCCGCTCCCCCAGCACCGGCCAGGCCAGCAGCGCCGCCCAGACCGGCAGCGTATAGGCGACGATCGCGCCTTCCGTGGCGGTCAGCCACAGCAGCGCGATCGTGGCGAAGCCCATCCAGGCCGCGTAGTTCACCAGCGCGAACAGCACCAGACGCGGCCAGAGACCGGCCGGCGGCCACAGTTTCTCCCCGCCTGCGCGCGCCAGGCCGAACAGCAGCGCGGTCCCGCCCAGCCCCGCGACCGCGCGCGCCGACAGCGGCGGCAGCTCGGTCAGCAGGGTCTTCATGACGGGCCAGTTCAGACCCCAGCCGACGGCGGTGACGAGGAGATATGCGAAGCCGCGGAACCGTGGAGCCACGTCACCGCACGTACACCCGGACCTCGTTCCCGGCGACCCCCGGATCGCCGCGCGCGGCCAGCCGCACCCGGTCGGCGGGCACACCCATGCCGGCGATGCTCTGCGCCACGCGCTCGGCATTGCCGCGCGCCGCTGCCAGCGCGCGCCTCTGATCGGCCGGTTCGCCGCGCGCGGGGGCAATCGCGATCACGTCGAAGGCCACGCCCGGCTCCCGGTCCACCGCGGCGGAGACGGCGTTGTACAGCGGCTGGCGGAAGTCGATGTCGGGCCGCGTGAAGGCGATCGTCGCCAGCGGGCGCCGCGTCTCCGGCGCGCTCAGGTCCGGCGCGGCGCCGGTGGCGGCGGGTGCGACCCGGCCGGCGAGATCGGATCCGGCAAGCCGGCCCGAGGCGATGGCGAGCGACAGGGACGACAATGCGCGCCGCTCCGCCGCCACGGTCGCGGAGCGGCGTGCGACCTCATCGCCGATGCCGTTCAGCGTGCGGTCGATCGCCGACTGCGTCTCCCCGACCTGTCCGGCGAGGCGGTCGAGCTGCTTCGCATCCTCCTCATTGCCGCCCGGCATGTCGCGCGCGGCGCGAACCCGGGCGGCGAGCGTGGCGGCGCGGGCGGCATACTGCGTTTCCGTGGGCTGCCGGGCGGAGAGGGCCGCGATGCGCCCGTCCATGTTCCCCAGCACGCCCTCGGCTTCGCGCCATTGCGCCAGCAGCGCCGGATCGCCCGGCGCGGCCCCCGCCGACAGCGTCGCGGTCATGCCGTCATGCAGGCCGCGATAGCGGGCCTCGACGGCATCGAGCTGTCCGCGCGCGGACGCCAGCGTGGACTCGCCGCTCGCGGCACTGCCGCGCAGATCGACCAGCGCGCGGCGGATGCGGGCGATCTCGGACCCCACGGGCGTTTCGGTCACGGCGGGGTCGTCCGGCGTCACGGCCGCACGGCCGGCGAACGGGTTGAGCGCGTCCAGCGCCGGCGGATCGAAGCCCGCGCAGCCACCGGCCACCAGCGCGGCAGCGAGCGCGGCCCCGCGCATCATACGGGCGGCGACGTCTTTGACCGGTATATCACGCATCGCCGCCGCTCATATCAGTCCCGCCAGCCCGGCGCGATGCGGTCGAGGCGACGCTTCACGCTGGCCAAATGCTGCGCGGCGGAGGAAGCGCGCTCGGCCGCCATCGCGGCGGCGGTCTGCCGCGCCATCGCCTCGGGCACCGGCACCAGCTTGCGGCCGGTGGACAGCGCCAGCACCTCCGCCTCGGCCGCGCGTTCCAGATAGTAGAGTTCGTCCCACGCCTCGGCCGCGCTGGGGGCGACCACCATCACGCCATGGTTGCGCATGAACACCACGTCCGCATCGCCCATCGCCGCCGCGATGCGATCGCCTTCGGCCGTGTCGAGCGCGAGGCCGCCATAGACCTCATCCACCGCGATACGGCCGAGGAACCGCAGCGAGGTCTGCAGCGAGAAGCTGAACGGCGCGCCTTCGACCATGGTCAGCGCGGTCGCGTTCGGCATGTGGGTGTGGAACGCCGCGCGGGCGCGGGGATGCTTCATGTGCAGACGGCCATGGATGTAGAAGGCCGTCGCCTCCGGCTCTCCCGCGCCGTCCACCACGCGCCCGTCGAAGTCGCAGACCAGCAGGGAGGACGCCGTGACCTCCCCGAACGACAGGCCGTAGGGGTTGACCAGGAACAGGTCGTCCCGGCCCGGCACCATCAGCGAGAAGTGGTTGCAGATCCCCTCGCTGAGGCCGTGCAGTGCTGCGATGCGCAGCGTCGCGGCAAGGTCCTCCCGCGCTTCCCGCAGGACGGCGGGGTCGATGGTCGCGTTGCGCAGGATGGCGGGGGCGGACACGGCGAGGGTCTGGGCCATTCAGGTTTCTCCGGCAGGCCGCGATGGTCCTTCGCCGGAGGCGGCCGATCAAGCCGCGGAATGCGAATGCGCCGGAAACGACGAAGGGCGCCCGTCGGGGCGCCCCTGCGTCAGTCCGGACGGGACGAGACGGCCGTCAGCCGTTCAGACCCTCATTGAACTGGAAGCTCGCGACGCTGTGCGCGGGCGCGGGCACCGGCTTGCTGGTCACCTGGGCCGAGGCGGTCGGGGTCACCTTGACCTCACGCCAGTCGCCGGTGGTGGCGTAGCCCTCACCCTCGGCGAGGGCGGCGCCGGCGAAACTCAGGGTGAGCACGGCAGCGAGGATGGTCTTGGTCATGGCACTTCTCCGATCTGAGCGGGGCGGACCGTCCGTCTCGCGTGCCACTCATATGCGCCGCGCCATAAAATCCATCCAACAGATGGAGTGGATATCTTTAATCGATATGATAGATAGTCGTCGTCTCACGCGTATTGGCGCATGCGGTCCACCGCCGAGACCAGGGCGGTGCGGATGCCGGGTTCCAGCGCCGAATGCCCGGCATCCGGCACCAGCGTCAGCCGCGCCGTCCGCCAGGCCGAGGCCAGTTCGAAGGCCGTGACCGGCGGGCAGATCATGTCGTAGCGGCCCTGGATGATCTCGGCCGGAACCCCTGCCAGCCGGTCCATCCCGGCCAGCAGCCCGCCCGGCGGCAGGAACAGGCCGTTGACGAAATAATGCGCCTCGATCCGCGCCAGGCCGAGTGCCGTGCGATCCTGCGCGAAGGAGGCGACCGTGTCCGGGCTGGGCAGCAGGGTGGAGCAGGAGCCTTCGTAGACGCTCCAGGCCCGTGCGGCGGGTGCGTGGATGGCGGGGTCGGGATCGGTCAGCCGGCGCAGATAGGCGGCGAGGAGGTCGCCGCGCTCCGCCTCCGGCACGAAACCGGCGAAGGTCGCCCAGGCATCCGGAAAGACGGTGCGCAGCCCGTAGAGGAACCACTCCACCTCGCTGTCGCGGCCGAGGAACACACCGCGCAGCACGCAGCCCGAGACGCGTTCGGGATGGCTCTGCGCATAGGCCAGCGCCAGCGTCGATCCCCAGGACCCGCCGAACAGCATCCAGCGGTCGATGCCCAGGTGCCGGCGCAACACCTCGATATCCGCGACGAGGTCGGGCGTGGTGTTCGCCTCCAGCCCGCCCAGGGGGCGCGACCTGCCCGCGCCGCGCTGGTCGAAGATGACGATCCGCCAGTGGGACGGATCGAAGAAGCGGCGATGCACCGCCCCCGCCCCCGCGCCCGGCCCGCCATGCAGGAACAGCGCCGGCCGGCCGCGCGGATTGCCGACCTGCTCCCAATACAGGGTGTGGCCGCCGGATACGGGCAGCCAGCCGGTCTCGTAGGGGCCGATATCGGGAAACAGGTCACCGCGGGGCATGTCGCCCCAGTCTAGCCGCTCGCGCTGGGTGTGCCATGGGGGCCGAAGGCCCGCAGGAAGGTTTCGACCGCGTTATCCACGACCTTGTTGCGCTCGGCCTCGGTCGGGGCCTCGGCGACGCCCAGCGAGCAGCGGAAGAACACGCCGGTCCTGAGCAGGGCGAGGAACTGTTCGGCGGCCACCAGCGGATCGCTGACGGACAGCCGGCCAGCGGCCGAGGCTTCGGCGACCCAGGCGGTCAGCCATTCCTTCATCGCCCGCGGGCCGGCATCGTAGAACGCGGCGGCGAGTTCGGGAAAACGCGGCGTCTCCCCGATCACCACCCGGAAGATGGCCAGTGTCTCAGGCGCCATCAGAAAGCGCAGCCAGTGCCGGCCCATCGCGGTCAGCGCGTCGCGCACATCATGCCCGTGCCAGGCCGGGTCGGCATCCGCTTCCGCCTGCAGCCTGGCGCAGCGTTCGGCGACGATGGTCGCGAACAGCCGGTCCTTGCCGGTGAAATGCGCATAGAGCGTGGCCTTGGAGACGCCCGATTCCCGCGCCACCGCATCCATGCTGACCGCACCATAGCCTTCGCGCAGGAACAGCCGGGCGGCGGCTTCCGTGATCAGGCGGCGCTTGGGCCGGTCGAGCGCGGCATTGGTTGCAGGGGCGGACATGCCGGCAGAGGTGACCTCGCTTGGGGACGAGGTCAACGTCCGCCATGCCCGTGCCGGACGCAATGCTCCTCCGCAAGAAAATGAACTGAACCGTTCAGTTGCTCATTGCGTTCGCGCCCCATCCTGCACAACTCTCCCGCGCCCCTGCCTGCCGTTCCCGGACCCGAACCATGACCGCGATGCCCGAAAAGCCGACGCCCGAGACCGACGACCGCCTGTCCCCCGCCCCGAAGCGGCGCAGCCGGCGGCGCATGCTGATGCCGGTGGCGGGGATCGTGGCGATCGTCCTCGCAGTGCTGGCCGGCACCTGGTGGTTCAAGGAAGGCCGCTGGCTGGAAAGCACCGACAATGCCTACGTCCAGGGCGACATCGCCGTGCTCGGCCCCCGCATCCAGGGCTACGTCGCGGCGGTGCTGGTCGAGGACAACCAGCGCGTCGCGGCCGGCACGCCGCTGATCCGCCTGCGGGACGAGGACTGGAAGGCGCGGCTCGCGGCAGCACGGGCGGCGCAGGCCCAGGCAGAGGCCACGGTCGGCACCGCCCAGGCCCAGGTCGCCGCCGCTGAGGCGCAGGTGGTCCGCGCCGATGCCGACATCGCCAATGCCGAAGCCGAGCGCGTGCGCGCGGAGGCGGACGCCACCCGCTACGGCGCGCTGGTCGGCCCCGGCTGGACCTCCCGCCAGACCGCCGAGCAGAAGACCGCCGATGCCCGCAAGGCCGAAGCGCAGGTCCAGGCCATGCGCGCCGCCCGTGCCGCCGCCGCGCGAGCGCTGGACGTGCAGCGCGCGGCGCTGGTCGAGGCGCAGGCCGCCGTCACCGCTGCCCGCGCCCAGGTGGCACTTGCGCAGATCGACCTCGACAACACCGTGATCCGCGCGCCCTTCGACGGCATCGCCGGCAACCGCGCCGCCCAGATCGGCCAGTTCGTGCAGCCCGGCGCGCAGCTCATTGCCGTGGCCCCGCCGCCCGACCGGCAGTTCGTCGTCGCCAACTTCAAGGAGACGCAGATCGGCCGCATGCGCGTGGGCCAGAACGTGACGCTGAGCGTGGACGCGCTGCCGGATGTCGAGATCCACGGCACGGTCAACAGCCTCGCACCCGCCACGGGCAGCCAGTTCAGCCTGCTGCCGCCTGAGAACGCGACCGGCAACTTCACCAAGATCGTCCAGCGCGTGCCGGTGAAGCTGGTCTTCCCGCCCGGGGAAGCCGAAAAGCTCGCCCAGCTCCGCCCCGGCCTGTCGGTCGAGGCGGAAGTGGACACGCGCGGCCCCGGCGCGCTGCGGCTCGGCCTGTTCGGGGTCGCTGCGGCGACGCTGCGCGACCTGGTGCCCTGATCATGTCCGCCCCGCCGGAACGCCGCATCACCGGCCGCGAATGGGCCGGGTTCATGGCGATGGTGGTGGGGATGTTCATGGCGATCCTGGACATCCAGATCGTCTCCGCCTCGCTGTCGGAGATCCAGGCCGGGCTTGCCGCCTCACCCGATGAAGCGTCCTGGGTGCAGACCTCCTATCTGATCGCGGAGATCGTGATGATCCCGCTGTCGGGCTGGCTGTCGCGGCTGCTGTCCACGCGCGTGCTGTTCAGCCTGTCGGCGGCGGGTTTCGCGCTGTTTTCCGCGCTGTGCGCAACCGCGGATTCGCTGCCCGCCATGATCGCGTTCCGCGCCGCCCAGGGCTTCATCGGCGGCGCGATGATCCCGACCGTGTTCGCGACCTCGTTCCTGCTGTTCCCCGGGTCGCGACGCGCGCAGGTCTCGGTGCTGATCGGCATGACCGCCACGCTCGCGCCCACGATCGGGCCGACCTTCGGCGGCTGGCTGACGCAGCAGCTTTCGTGGCACTGGCTGTTCCTGATCAACGTGCCCATCGGGCTCGCCATCGCCGGGCTGGTATGGCGGCTGCTCGACATCGACCGTCCCGACTGGTCGCTGCGCCGCAACTTCGATGCATTCGGCCTGCTCATGCTCGCGGGCTTCCTCGGCAGCCTCGAATACGTGCTGGAGGAAGGGCCGCGCTGGGAGTGGCTGGACGATGCGACGGTGCGCAACCTCGCACTCGTCTCCTTCATCTGCGGTGTGCTGTTCTTCCACCGCATGCTGACGCGGCGCGACCCGATGGTGGAGCTGCGCGCCTTCACCAACCCGAACTTCGCCATCGGCAGCCTGTTCTCCTTCGTGCTCGGCGTCGGGCTGTATGGCTCGGTCTATCTGGTGCCGCTCTATCTCAGCCAGGTCCGCGGCTTCGACAGCATGCAGATCGGCGAAACGATGTTCGTGACCGGCGTGTTCATGTTCCTGTTCGCGCCGCTGGCCGGGCGGCTCGCGCGCGTGCTCGACATGCGGGTCATGCTGGCGCTCGGCCTCGCCATGTTCGGCGTCGCCATCTGGCAGACGGCCCAGCTGACCACCGAATGGGGGTTCTGGCAGTTCTTCTGGCCGCAGGCGCTGCGCGGCGCATCGATGATGTTCGTCATCGTGCCGGTCAACCAGGTGGCACTCGGCACGCTGCCGCCCGCGATGCTGAAGAACGCATCCGGCCTGTACAACCTGATGCGCAACCTGGGCGGCGCGGGCGGGCTCGCGATGATCAACACGCTGATCACCGATCGCGGCTTCCTGCATCGCGCGCGGCTCGCCGACCAGGTGACCTGGGCGCGGGCCGGGGTGACGCGCACGCTGGACGGGATCACCGCGGCGCTGACCCCCAAGCTCGGCGCGATGGCCGATCTGGCCGCACTCAGCCGCATCGCCGGCATGGTCCGGCAGCAGGCGCTCGTGCTCGCCTACAACGACGTGCTGCTGGTCATGGCCGGGCTGTTCATCGCGGCGATCCCGCTGACGCTGCTGCTCGCCCGTCCGCGCATGGCCGGCGGTGGCGAGGCGCACTAGCCCCGGCGACGGCTGAGCGCGAGGTCCGTCGCCACGCCCGCGAGCAGCGCGGCCGCACCCAGGATGAACAGCGGCGCGTGCAGGCCCCATGTCCCGTACAGCACCGAGAATCCGGCCGCCGCGAGCGCCTGGATCGTGGCGAAGCCGATCGTCGCCATGGCCCATGCGCCCGCGCCGCCGCCCAGCCCATGCAGCCGGCCGAGCGTCAGCGGCACGATGCCGGGCGTGAACGCGCCCACCAGCACGCTCGACACCGACAGCAGCACCACGTTCGCCGTCAGCGCCGGGATCAGCACCGCCACGGCCTCGACGACGTAGACGAGGCGCGTCGCGAAGTTGAAGCCGATCCGGTCGGCGAGCAGTCCCATGGCGATCGGCCCGGCCGTCGCGCCGGCCCCGAACAGCACCCATTGCAGCGCGCCGGCCGCCATGCCCCAGCCGAGCCCACGGGCGATGTGATCGACCAGGAAGACCATGTGCGGCACCAGCGCGACCGCGCCGAAGGCATAGGCGACATGGACCGGCAGGAAGATGCGGGCGGCGCGCGGCGGCGGAGGTGAGGGCGCTTCGGGCGGCCAGCCGCGCCACGCCGCGAGGGCAAGGCAAAGGCACACGCCCGCCAAGGCGAGCCACGCCTCGGCCATGCCGAGGCGGAGCAGCCAGGGAATCAGCACGCCCGAGCCCACGACGCCGAGTCCCACGCCGGTGAAGACCAGCCCGGCGCCCAGCCCGTGCCGCCCCGGCGGCACCGCGGCCATCGCGGTGCTGACGCCCGCGACCGCCAGCGCCCCGCCGGCCAGACCGGACACGGCGCGCCAGAGCGCGATCCAGACGAACCCCAGCGGCAGCGCGGTGGCCGCGAGGCTGACGGCGACGAGCAGCATCATCCCCCGCAACCCCGGCCGCGGGTCGCGCGCGCGCGTGATCCACGGCCCCATCAGCGCCCCGGCCAGATATCCCAGCAGGTTCGCCGCGCCGGCCCAGGCCGCGCCCGCCGGCGACAGCCATCCGGCCTCGATCAGCGCCGGCAGCAGCGGCGTGTAGGCGAAGCGCGCGAGCCCGATCCCGGACAGCACGCTGGCGAAGGCGGCGAAGGTGGCGGCGGCGGGGGACGGCGTGCGACGCATCGTTCCCCCATGACACGGCGGCGCGAATGGCGCACGAGTACGGCATGCAACGCATCCTTCTCGTCCTGGCCGGGCTGTTCGGGGCGACCGCCGTCGCGATGGCGGCCGCGGCAGCGCACGGGCTGGCCGCGCGGCTCGACGCCGGGGCGCTCCAGCAGGTGCGCAACGCAGTCCAGATCCATGGCTGGCATGCGCTCGCACTGTTCGGCATCGCGCTGTGGCTGCCCCATGGCGGCATCGCGGCGCGGCTCGCGGGCGTGGCGGTCGCGGCGGGGACCATCGCCTTCTGCGGCGGGGTCTATGCGCTGGCGATCGGCGGCATGCGCCTGCCCATGGTCGCGCCGGCCGGCGGCACGGTGCTGATCCTGGGCTGGCTGCTTCTCGCCGCCTCCGCGATCACGGCACGGGGCTAGATGGCGGCACAGGCGCGGCGCAGGCCGCCCCGCCCGCCGACGCCGCTGCCGGCCGCCGGTGGCGAGGCCCCGCCCGGCCCGTTCGGAGCGGCCTATCTGGCGGCGGAAGCCTATGCGCCGCAGCTTGAGGGCGAGCTGCGGCGCCAGGGAATCGCGGTGGCGCACTGGCACGGACGGCTGGCGCTGACGCGTGAGGCGCCGGTCCCGGCCGCGTGGTCGCTGGACACCTGGGCCGCACCGGTCGAGGCAGGGATCGCCTCCATCGGCGCGGCCGCGGACATGCTGCGGGCGGTGCAGCGCAACTGGGCGCTCTACGCGGCCGCGCATCATCGCCGCGCGACGCTGATCGCGGCCCGCCTGCCGCCGGTGAAGGCCGCGCCGCTGGCGTTTCCCGCGCCGCCGCCCGGCGCCCATCTCGGCGCCTGGACGCTGCTCGCGCCCGACCGGCTGCTGTGGAGCGCCGCCAAGTCCTCGCCCTTCGTGAACGGGGAGGTGCGGTTCGTGGAGGACCGGGAAGGGCCGCCCTCCCGCGCCTACCTCAAGCTGTGGGAGGCGATGACGCGGATGGGCGCATGGCCCGGCCCCGGCGCGCGCTGCATCGATCTCGGCGCCGCGCCGGGCGGATGGACCTGGGCGCTGGCGCGGCTGGGTGCCGAAATCGTCGCCGTGGACCGCGCGCCGCTCGATCCGCGCATCGCGGCGATGCCGGGCGTGACGGGCCGCATCGGATCGGCCTTCGTGATCGCGCCGGAACCGCGCGATTGGATGGTCTGCGACGTGGCCGCCTATCCGGACCGGCTGCTGCGGCTGGCGGAGACGTGGACCGCGCCGGGCGGGGCCAGGCGGATCGTCGCGACGATGAAGTTCCAGGGCGAGACGGATTTCGACGCCGCGGCGGCGCTCGCCGCGATCCCGGGCGGAACGGTGCGGCACCTGTTCCACAACAAGCACGAGCTGACGCTGATGTGGACCCGGCCGGGCGTTTGCCCCGGCGCGGAGTAAGGCTATCCCGTCGCCATGCTGCTCACACTCCTGGGCACCGGCTGCCCGCAGGTCGATCCCGGCCGGATGGGTCCGGCCAATCTCGTCCGTGTCCCCGGCCGCGCGCTGCTGTTCGATTGCGGATCGGGCGTGACCCAGCGTCTGGTCCAGGCCGGCACGCCGGGCCGGGACATCGACGCTCTGTTCCTGACGCATCTGCATTCCGACCACGTGGTGGATTTCCACCAGCTCATCGTCTCGTCCTGGCATCAGGGGCGGGACCGGCCGATGCGCGTGTTCGGCCCGCCCGGCACGATCGGCTTCGTCGAACGGTCCTTCGCGCTGTGGCGCGAGGAACTGGACCGCCGCGTGGCGCACGAGAAGCGGCCTTCGACCGATGCGCTGGACGTGAAGGTGGTGGAATACGCCGACGGGCAGACCCTGCGCGGCGGCGGGCTGACCGTGACGGCGGTCAAGGTCAACCACGACCCGTTCCCGGACTGCTACGGCTTCGTGGTCGAAAGCGGCACGCACCGCCTTGTCATCTCCGGCGACACCACGGTCTGGCCGCCGCTGATCGAAGCCGCGCGCGGGGTGGATTGCCTGCTGCACGAGGTGTTCATCCGCCGCGAGATGCCGGTGGTGGACGGCGTGCGCACCGCCGAGACGCGCGAGGCGATCGCCGCCTATCACACGCTGTCCACCGATGTCGGCCGCGTGGCGGCGGAGGCGAGCGTGGGCTGCCTGATCCTCAACCACTTCGTGCCCACGCGCTTCGACCCGGCCGCCCTGGTGGCGGAGGTGCGCGCCGACTGGTCCGGCCCGCTGCTGCTGGGCGAGGACCTGATGTCCTACGACCTCGCCAGCCGCATCGTGACGGCGGGCGGAGCGACCATCGCGCTGCCCGAATAGCCTGCGGCGCCTATATGGTCAGCGTGCCGTCCATCGCCGCCGCATGGCGTTCGGCGACCTTTGCCCAGTCCACCACGTTCCACCACGCCGCGAGATAGTCGGGCCGGCGGTTCTGGTATTTCAGGTAGTAGGCGTGTTCCCACACGTCGTTGCCGAACAGGACCATGGTGCCATCCATCAGCGGCGTGTCCTGGTTCGGCCGCGTGGTCAGCGCGAGCTTGCCGTCACGCGCCACGGTCACGAACACCCAGCCCGACCCGAACACGCCCGCGCCGGCGCGGTTGAACTGCTGCTTCAATCCGTTCAGCGATCCGAAGTCGCGTTCGATCGCCTGGGCCAGCGTCCCGGACGGGGCACCGCCCTTGCCGCCCATCACCTGCCAGAACATCGAATGGTTGGCATGGCCGCCGGCATTGTTGCGGATCGTGGTGCGCAGGTTGTCCGGGACCTGGTTCAGCCGCGTGAGAAGCTGCGGCAGCGTCATCGCCGCGAGGTCGGAGCTGGTCGTCACGGCCGCGTTCAAGTTGGCGACATAGGCGGCATGGTGACGGTCGTGATGGATCTCCATGGTCCGCGCATCGATATGCGGCTCATTCGCGCCCGCGGCGTAGGGTAGGGCGGGCAGGGTGAAAGGGCCGGCGGGCTGGGCCGTCACGTCCCGCGCGAAGGCGAGGCCGGCGGCACCGAGACAGAAAGCGGTACGGCGACTGAGAAGAGGCATGGGGGAGGTTCCTTTCCGATCGCCCTGCAGACGTGGCACCGTCCGGGCCTCGCGCAAGGAGAGCCCATGCATCCCGACATCATCCGCCTGTCCGGCAGCGCCACCGGCCGGTCGCGCGCCGTGGTCCATGGTGGCTTCGCCTGGACGGTTGCCACCGCCAGGACCAAGTCGCTCGACCTCGCCGGCCAGACCACGGAGACGCTGGCGCAGATCGAGGCGAACCTGCTCGACTGCGGCACGGACAAGACGCGGCTGCTGACCGCGACCGTCTACCTCACAGACATCTCCCACAAGGCGGAGATGGACGGGGTCTGGAACACCTGGGTGGCGGACGGATGCTGGCCGCAGCGCGCCTGCGTCCAGGCCGCGCTCGCCCCCGGCGACCTGGTGGAGATCGTGGCGATGGCGGCGATGCCGTCGCGCTGATCCACCTCCGATGCTGGGCCGGCGGGTCCTGTTCTTCGCCCTTGTCGGCGCGGTCGGTGCCGGACTGACGCTGCTGCTGATCCGCGTGCTGCCCCCCGGCGGCTGGACGGTGGCGGAGGCGCTGATCCTCGCCGCCTTCATCGGCACCGCGCCCTGGACCGGGTTGTGCGCGGCCAATGCGCTGGTGGGGTTCGCGATCCTGATGGGGTCGCGCAACCCGCCGCGCGCGGTGTTCCCGGCCTGGCGCGATGACGGGCCGATCACGCTGCGCACGGCCATCGCCGTGACCGTGCGCGACGAGGACATGGCCACGGTGCTGCCGCCCCTGCGCAGGCTGCTCGCGGAGCTGGATGCGGCGGGGCAGGGCGCGCGGTTCGCCGCGTTCATCCTGTCGGACACGCAGGACGTCGCGGCGGCTGCGGCGGAGGAAGCCGCCATCACCGCACCTATCCGATATCGTCGCAGGGCGGAGAACACCGGCTTCAAGGCCGGCAACGTCATGGAGTTCCTGGACCATCACGCGGACGGCTTCGACCTGATGCTGATGCTGGACGCGGACTCCACCATGTCGGCCGAGGCCGTGCTGCGCATGGTGCGCGCCATGCAGGCCGACCCGCGCCTCGGCATCGTGCAGCAGCTGATCGTCGGCCGGCCCGCGACCTCCGCCTTCCCGCGCCTGTTCCAGTTCGGCATGCGCGCGGGCATGCGAAGCTGGGCCACGGGGCAGGCGTGGTGGCAGGGTGATGACGGCCCGTACTGGGGCCACAACGCGATGATCCGCATCGCGCCCTTCCGCGCGCATTGCCGGCTGGAGACGCTGCCCGACGGCAGCGCCATCCTCAGCCACGATCAGGTCGAGGCCGTGCGCATGCGCGCGGCGGGCTGGAAGGTGCGCGCCCTGCCGGATGAGAGCGGCAGCCTGGAAGGCAACCCGCCCGCCATGCCGGAATTCCTGCGCCGCGACCTGCGCTGGCTGATGGGCAACCTGCAATACCGCCACCTGCTGGTGCTGCCCGGCATCCGACCGATGGGGCGATGGCAGTTGCTGCAGGCCATCCTGCTGTTCGCGGGCGCGCCGCTTTACGTGGCGATGCTCGCCCTGGCCGCCCTCAACGGCGCGACCGGCGGGGCGGAGGCGTTCCCGCGCGGCGCGGCGCTGGCACTCACACTTGCCTGGCTCGCCGCCCTCTACGCGCCGAAGCTGCTGGGCTATGCGGAAGTGCTGCTCAAGCCGGCGCTTGCCGCACGCTACGGGGGGCGGGGCGCGTTCCTCAAGGGCGCGGCCGCGGAGTTCGCCTTCACCCTGCTGCTCGACCCGGTCTCTTCCTTCAACAAGACGCTGTTCATGGCCGGGCTTCCCTTCGGCGCGCGCATGGGCTGGGCGCCGCAGAACCGCGCCGACCGCGGCGTCGGCTGGCGGGAGGCCGCACGGATGCTGTGGCCGCACACATTGTTCGGCCTCGCCGTGTTCACGGGGTTCGCGATGACATCCTGGCTCGCGGTCGCCTGGGCGTTGCCGTTCGCGGGCGGGCTGCTGGTGGCGATCCCGTTCTGCGCCATCACCGCCGATCCGATCTTTTCCGCCTGGCTGCGGAATGCGCGGATCGCGGCAACGCCGGAGGAGCTGGAGCCCTAGCCGCCCTGTTCCGCCTTGTGCTGGCGCAGCGCCGCGAGCCGACGGTCCCGCGCCCGTTCGCGTGCCGCATGCGCCTCCGGCGTGGCGGGCGCACGCCACTGGGCGGTGACGCGCGCGACGTTTTCCGCATCCCACACCGAAGCCGATGGCGGCTGCGCGGCGAGGCTGCGATAGATGCCGGAATAGCGCGCGCAGTAATCCGCGATGCCGCCCGGCGCGTTGAGCTCGATCGTCTCGAAGGGACCCAGGAAGGACCAGCGCAGGCCCAGGCCATCCTTCAGCGTATGGTCGCAATCCTGCGGGCTGATCACGCCATCCTCCACCAGCCGCAGCGCCTCGTTCAGCAACGCCCCCTGCAGGCGGTTCAGCACGAAGCCTTCGACCTCCCGCTTCACCAGCACCGGCACCTGCCCCACCGCGGCATAGATCGTCCGCGCGCGTTCGACGGTGGCAGGATCGGTCCAGGGCGCGGGGCACAGTTCCACCAGCGGCACCAGATGCGGTGGGTTCACCGGATGGCCCACGAGGCAGCGCCCGCGCCCCGCCAGCGTCTCCGTGAAGCGGGAGGCGACGATGGCGGAGGTGGAGGACGCCAGTATTGTCTCCGGCGCTGCCAGACGGTCGAGCTCGGCGAAGACGTCCCGCTTGATCCCGACCTTCTCGGGCCCGCATTCCTGCACCAGCGCAGCGTCCGCGAGCGTCTCGGCCAGCGTGGCCGGGGCTTCGATCAGCGCGGTGGCGGCACGTGCATCGCCGACCAGGCCGAATTGCTCCTGCTCGGCCAGGGCGGGGCCGATCAGGTCCAGGGCGTGTGCCGCGACCCCCGCGAGCGGATCGTACAGCGCCACCTGCCAGCCCGCGCGGGCGAAGACCATCGCCCAGGACCGGCCGATCAGACCGGCGCCCACGATCGCCGCCTTGTTCACGGTCACCGCCTCGTCCTCCCCATAAGACATGCGGACGGCCGGACTCGAACCGGCACGGCCTTGCGGCCAAGCGATTTTAAGTCGCCTGCGTCTACCATTCCGCCACGCCCGCGCACGGGGATGCGTAGCGCGAAAGACGTGGGTACAGAAGCGCAGGCGCGCGCTATCGGCCCGCCAGCACGAGCACCACGCCCGCGACGATCAGCACAAGCCCCGCGATATCCGCCCGCCGCAGCGTCTCCTTCAGGTAGAAGCGGCTGAACAGCAGCGTGAACACCATCTCCACCTGCCCGAGCGAGCGCACCAGCGCGACCGGGGCCAGCGCGAAGGAGGTGAACCAGCACGCCGACCCGCAGGCGGACAGCGTGCCCACCCACATGGAGCTCCGCCACGTGCTGAGCACGAGCCGTGCCTGCGCCGGTTCCCGCCAGATCATGAACGCGCCCTGGATCACGGTCTGCATCGCGTTCATCACCACGAGCCCGGTCAGCGCGTTCAGGATCAGGTCCTGCTGCGGCAGCGACTGGTTCGCCGCCTTGATGAACACGGCGCTGAACGCGAAGCTCAGCCCCGACGCCAGGCCGGCCAGCGCCGCGGGCTGCACCGTTGCGCGGGCAAGCTCCACCGGATGCAATCCCTTGCCGGCCAGCGACAGCACCAGCACCCCGCACAGTCCCACCACGATCCCGAAGATCGACACCGGCGTCAGCACCTCGTGCAGGAACAGCCACGCGATCACCGCCCCCTGCACCGCCTCGGTCTTCGAATACGCGGTGCCCACCGCGAAGTTTCGGAAACCGAAAGCCATGATCAGCGCGTTCGTGCCGATGATCTGCGCCACGCCGCCGGCAAGGCAGGCCAGCAGGAAGCCCTGTGTCGGCGCGGGCGGGCGCTGCCCGGTGACGAGGCAATAGGCGGCAAGGAACAGCAGCCCGACCGGCACGCCGTACAGATACCGCACCACCCCCGCGCCGTTGACCGACAGCAGGCCCCGCAGCCGCTGCTGCAATGCCGTCCGCCAGGTCTGGAACAACGCCGCCGTGAAGGTCGTCGCGACCCAGAACTCCATCAGCCAAGCCTTGGGTCGAGCCAGGGGCGCGGCACGGGCACGACCGGCCGGCCGGCGGCCAGCGCCTCGTCCACCGCGATGCCCAGTCCCGGCCCGGGCGGCACCGCGGCGGCGCCGTCGCGGAAGGTGAGGTCCGCGCCCGTGACGCAATCCTGGAACAGCGCGGATTCGCCGAACTGGACCTCCAGGATCAGGAAGTTCGGCAGCGTGGCGCACAGATGCAGGCTGTGCGCGTGGCACACCGGGCCCGTGGGGTTGTGGGGCGCGACCTCGATCCCCGCCGTGTGCGCCAGGGCCGCGATGCGCTGGATTTCCGCATGTCCGCCCGCATGCTTCATGTCCGGCATCAGCACGTCATAGGCACCGGTCTCGACCAGCGGACGATAGGCGCCGATACCGGCCAGCGTCTCGGCACCCGCCAGCCGCATGCCGCGATCGTTGGCGAGACCGCGCAGCCGGCGGATGTCCGGCAGGTTGGCTTCCGCGATCGGGCATTCGATCCAGTAGAGGCCGAGCGGCGCGAGGTCGCGGATCAGGGCCGCGGCCCCGGCGGGGGAAAACCGCCAGTGGCAGTCCACCATCACGTCCACGTCGGGCCCGACCGCATCGCGCACGGCGGCGATGCAGGCGATCCCCGCGGCGACATGCGTGCGCTGCGCCCGGTCGGCCGCGTCCTCCCACATCACCCCGTCGAAGGGCGCGAGCTTGATGGCGCGGAACCCCTGCGCCACCGCCCGGCGCGCGGCGGCGGCGAAGCCCTCCGGCGTGCGCGGATCGGTGCCGCGGTTGATGTTCGCATACAGCGTGACGGGATCGCGGCGCGCGCCGCCAAGCAGGCGGGCGATGGGCACGCCCGCGTCCTGGGCCGCGAGGTCGGTGAGTGCCTGTTCGAAGGCGGATACCGCCGTGTGCCGCGCCATCCCGCCCGGCGCATGCGGCAGCAGCCGGGCCAGTACGCCGCGATCACGTGCATCCTTGCCGACCGCGTCGCGGGCGATGCGCGCCACCTCCACCGGCAGCGTGTCCTCGTGGTTGGCGAGCGTGGCCTCACCCCAGCCCACGCGCCCGCTCTCCGTCGCCACGCGCAGGAACAGCCAGTTGGTCTTGGGCGTGACGTTCAGCCCGACGATGCGGATATCGGCGATGCGCATGCTCAGTCCAGACGCAGTCCGGTGGCATCGACCAGCGCGCGCCACTTGGCCACGTCGGCGCGGATCCGCGCGGCGAACTCCTCGGGCGTGGAGGCGACCACCTCATTGCCGAGCAATTCGGCCTTCTCCTTCAGGTTCGGCTCCTGCGCGATCTTCACGACCGCCGCGTGTAGCTTGTCCACGATCTCCCGCGGCAGGCCGGCCGGCGCCAGCAGGCCGTTCCAGGCAATGGTCTCGAATCCCTTGAGCCCGCTTTCGTCCACCGTCGGCACGTCCGGCACGTCGTGCCAGCGCTGAAGCGAAGTGACGGCGATCGGGGTGACTTCCCCCCGACGGATCAGGGGCAAGACGTTGGACAGGTTCATGAACGCGACCGGCGTCTCGCCCTGCACGACCGCGAGCGTCATCGGCGACGCACCGCGGAACGGCACGTGCTGCATGTCGATCCCGGCGCGCTGCTTGAACAGCTCCATCGACAGATGCGCCGACGATCCGGGGCCGCCCGAGCCGTAGTTCAGCTCGCCCGGATGCGCCTTCGCATAGGCGATCAGCTCGGCCACCGTGGCGACCGGGAGTTCGGTGCGGTTGACGACCAGGATGTTGGGGCCCTGCACGATCTGGGAGATCGGCGTGAAGGCGTTGACGGTGTCATAGGGCAGGTCGCGGTAGATTGCGCCGTTGATGCCGTTCGATCCGGCATTGCCGACCAGAAGCGTGTAGCCATCGGGGGCCGAGTGCGCGACGTTTTCCAGCGCGATGCGCCCGCCGGCGCCGGGTCGGTTCTCCACCGGGAAGGGCTGGCCGAAGATCTTGCCGAGCTCGTCGCCGAGCACGCGCGCGATGATGTCTCCGCCACCGCCCGGCGCATCGGGCGCGACGATACGCACCGGCCGGTCGGGCCAGGCTGCCTGCGCGATGGACGCGCAGGCCAGCATCGCTGCGATCATCAGCCGCTTCATGATCGTTCTCTCCTTCTATGTCTCAGGCGGCCGGTCCAGCGCCGCACGCGCCCGGATGATGGCCGGTTCGGGTAAATGGCCGGTTCCGATAGCATGACATCGAATCCGGTTCGGGCCAGCAGCACGCATGCCGCGGCGTCAGGGATCCAATGCATCGTAGGCAAGCGCGCGGCCGGCGAGGATGGTCCAGCACCGTTCGGCCGGCACGCTTCCCGCGGGCCTAAGGCTGCGGACGAATTCCGCCCCGCCGCGGCCCAGTGCCGTCCACAGCATCGCGTTGGCCGTGTCGTCCCCCGCGCCTGCGCCTTCGCAGGCATAGATCGCGGTTGGACACAGGAAGCGCGCATCGAACGCATCCGCGTCGCGCCGGGTGAATACGAAGGCCGCGCCGCGCCATGCCACGCCGAAGCGCCGCGCCGATGTCGGCTCATGCGCCGTCAGTGGCGCGACCAGCCTGCCGCCGGGCTTCAGCGCCGTAAGCCAGGATTCGGCGATGCGTCCCGCGCCGGCGCTGACATAGATGCCATCGAGCGGCCCTTCGAGCGCGCCCGCTCCGTCGCCCGCCACCACCTCGACCTGCGGCCAGGGATCGAGGCAGCGCGTCGCGACCGTGGCGAGGTCGCCGTCGATCTCGATGGCGCGCACCAGCCCCTCCGGCCCGACCATCTCGGCGATGATCGCGCTGTAGTAGCCGGTGCCCGCGCCGACATGGGCGACGCGCCAGCCCGGTTCCGGCCGCAGCCCCTCACCCAGCAGCAGGGCATGGAAGGAAGGCATCCCGTTGTTCAAACCGCGCTCCGGAACCAGCCCGACGAGCACGTCGTCGTTCACATAGGCCGGATCGCCGCCCGGACTGGTCACGTAGCCGCGGCCCGGGCGGACGATCTGCCACGGGCCGGGGCCGAGAAAGCGTTCGCGCGGCACCGTGGCGAAGGCGTCCTCAAGTGCCGTGTCCGCGACTCCCGCCGCCGCCATCACCCTGCGGGCGAAGGCGCGCCGAAGCTCTGGCGTCATGCTCGTGTCCCGGCACCCATCCCGCGTTGCCATGGCGCGGCGGCCCCGGCATCGTGCGCGGCCCCGCCACGCAGATCAGGACCTCCGATGCCGTCGCGCGCGACGCACCCATCCCCGCCGCGACATGGACCGACCATTCGCACGACCGCCGCACCCGCCATGGCGGGCAGGATGAGGCATAAGCCGGCGCCACGCGACAGGAATCCGGGCCGCGATGCAGGTTGACCCATGAGGTTCGCGCAACGCCTGGCGCTGATGGCGGCGTTCGGGTTCTTCGCGGGGCTGCCGTTGCCGCTGTCGGGCTTCACGCTGCGACAATGGTTCAGCGAAGGCGGCGTGCCGCTGGAGCTGATCGGCGCGACCGCCTCGATCGGGCTCGCCTACACGTTGAAGTTCCTGTGGGCGCCGATCCTGGACCGCGCACCTGCCCCATGCGGGCTGTGGCGGTTCGGACGGCGGCGCGGCTGGCTGCTGACGGTACAGCCGCTGCTGGCCGCTGCCGGCGCGTTGCTGGCCCTGTCCGATCCGGTGGCCGCTCCATGGGCGACGGTGGGTGTGGCCGCCTGTGTCGCCTTCCTGTCGGCAACGCAGGATGTGGCCGTGGACGCCTGGCGCATCGAAAGCTTCGGGCCGCGCGAACAGGGTGCGGCGATGGCGGCCTATGTGTGGGGCTATCGCGGCGCGCTGCTGATCTCCGGCGCCGGCGCCATCGCACTGGTCGGGCCGCTGGGCTGGGAAGGCGCGCTGTTGCTGCTGGCGGCGTTGATGGCCTGCGCCGTGGTGCCGACGCTGCTGGCGCGGGAGCCGTCCGTGCCCGAGTCCGCCCTGCTGGACGGCGGATTGCATGCAGCGGTGGTCGCCCCGTTCACCGATTTCATGCAGCGGCAGGGTGCGTGGCTGATCCTCAGCTTCATCGCGCTGTACCGGCTGGGCGAGGCCACGGCGGGCGTGATGGCGGCCCCCTTCTACCGTTCGCTCGGCTTCGACCGCGCGGTGGTGGCGCTGGCGAACGGGCCGGTCAGCCTGACCGCGACGCTGGCCGGTGCCGCGCTGGGCGGCGCGCTGGTGGCGCGGATCGGCGTGGGGCGCGCGCTGCTGGCCACCGGCGTGGCGCAGATGCTGTCGAACCTCATGTATGTCTGGCTGGCGCATGCGGCCGGGGATCTGCGTGTGCTCTACGCGCAGGCGACGGTGGAGGCCTTCACGGACGGGCTCGCGGACGCGGCCTTCATCGCCTACCTGTCCGGCCTGACCTCGGTCGCGTTCACCGCGACGCAATACGCGCTGCTGTCGTCGCTCGCCGCCGTCGCGCTCAGGACCGTGGGCGGGCTGTCCGGCTTCGCGGCCGCGGCGTTGGGCTGGCCGGGCTTCTACCTCGCCACCGTGTTCTCCGCGGTGCCGGCCATGTTGCTGATGCTGGTGCTGCTGCGGCGGTTCCCGCCGCAGGAGGGCAGGGCAGGGGTCAGCCGCCCCAGCCCAGGCGCTGCCGCAGTCCGCCCAGGGCCCGGCGCAGAAGCTCCAGCGCATCCGCCTCCGCCGCGGGCGGACGGCCGCTGAGCCACCACAGGCCGGACAGCGCCGCCGCATAGGCCGCCGCCCCCAGGGCCGCGCCGATGGCGAGGGCCACCGCGCCCTGGACCGCGGTCTGCGGCACCGGCTGCCAGCCAAGGCCGGCCGCCAGCAGGACCAGCACCATGACCAGCGAGGCGAGAAGCGGACGCCAGAGGCGGGGCAGGATGGCCCAGGACGAGACGCCGGCGCGCCTGGCCCCGACCAGGACAAGGGTCAGGTTCTCCGCCACGGAGGCGAACACAACGGCAAGCCCCACGCCGGTGAGCCCCAGTCTCGGTGCGAACACGAACAGGAACAGGCCCTTCAATGCCGCACCGGCGAGCGAGATCAGGAACAGCGTGCGCATCATCGCCAGCGCGTTGAGCAGCGCGTTGCAGACAAGGCCCAGCGACAGGAAGACGCAGACGAAGCCGAGCAGCCGGATAAGCCCCGCCGCCTCCGCCCAGGTCTGTCCCAGCGCGAGCGCCACAATCGGCCCGGCCACGAGGGAGACGCCGATCCCGGCCGGGATCGCGATCAGCGCGGTGAATCCGATCAGGCGCAGGAAGGTTTCGGCGACCGCGGTTGCACCGGCGCGGTTGGTGGCCGCGAATCCGGCCATGCCGGCGCGTCCGATCGGCGTGACGAGTTCCGAGGCCGGAAGCGTCGCGATCTCCAGGCTGACCGTATAGATGCCCACCGGCGGCAGGCCGAGCAGCCGGCCGATGATGAAACTGTCCATCCGGTCACGGATGACCGCGGCGACGTTGCCGGTCCAGGTCCAGAACGACACGCCGAGCAGATCACGCCAGGCGGCGAGGGACAGGCGCGGGCGGAACGGGTGCATGACATAGCTCATCGCCATGTTCATGACGCGCGCGACGGCGATGCCGAGCAGCAGCGCCCAGTAGCTGCGCAGCACGACGGCCGCCCCGATCGCCACGATCACCTGTAGCAGGCGGGGCACGATGATCAGGCGGAATTCCTTGCCGAAATCCAGCGCCCGCTGGAAGTCCATCACACCAACATTGGTGAACCCGGCGCTGAGCGGCAGCAGGGCGAGGACGTAGACCACGTTCTCCAGCCGCACGTCGCCGAAGAACCGGGCGACAGGCGCGGCGCCGGCAACGACCAGGATGGCCAGCAGCACGCCGCGGATCACGTTGAGGGTGAAGGCCGTATCGTAAAGCGCGCGGCTCGGGTCGCGGGCGCGAACGATCTGGGTTTCGACACCGATCGCGAGACTTGCTTCGAGCGCGGCGGAAAAGCCGTAGGCGAGCGTGATGAGGCCGAAATCGGATTTGTCGAGCAGGCGCACCAGCACCAATGTGCTGATCAGCCCCAGCGAGCGCGTGGCCATGCGCCAGGCCAGAACCCAGCCGGCGCCCTTCGCCATGCGGGTGAGGATGCCGCCCCGGGCACCTGACATCATCGTTCCTCGGATATGCTCTTGGGAAGAGCGAGGCGTCCGTCAGTCACGCGCCAATCCGGGACGAGGATCTGTGACGGAAGCGTCTCCAGCGCTTGCCGAGGCTAAACGCTGCCCAGTTCCATGCAACCTCTTTGCCGATCCGGCTGCGAGCAGCAGGCGCGCCACACCTTCGCGGACAGGGCTTGGCATCCCCGCGACGAACCGCTTGATGGATATCTTCGTGCTGGTCGAGGATTTCGGCAGAAGTTCATATATTTTGCGGACCGCATCGAAGTCCCGTCGGGAAAACGCGATCTCCAGTGCGTCCCTGCGGCGTCGCGCAATGCTTTGCCCGATCTGCTGCCGAAAAGCTTCCAAGGAAGGCCTCCGTTCCAGGACGTGTTCCAGAATGAAGGCTTCTCCCAGGTTCATCGCCTGCACATCACCGGAGTAGTTCGAATCATGCTTCCTGATCTCGACGGTCGGTGTGAACACCACGCCGAGAGGCGGATGCTCCGCCAGCAGCAACGTCGTGGCGAAATCCTTGCTCACGGATCGCCCGACGCCCTCGTACCAGCCACCTATCCCTAGAAGGAACGAGCGTCGGGCCGCCATGCAGGATGGAAAGAAGGGATTAAAGGAAACAATCTCTTCCACGAAGTTCTCCGGGAACAGACCCCATTGCTCATCCACCCGGATCAGGTTCTTCCAGAACCCAAACGGAGCCGACGCAAACTTCGTCTCCGCAGTCACGGTATCGCCCTGACGGATGACAAAGTTCGTGAAAGCGGCGTGAAGGTCCGGGTACTGACGCCACAGGCCATCGATCAGCGCGAGATGGCCGGGCCGCCAGAGATCATCGCTGTCGCAGAAGGCGACCAGATCGCCCCGGGCCATTCGCAGGCCGGTATTCCTGGCGACGAGGTCTGCTGAATTCTCGATCCGCTTCGTCGTTACGCCGTGCTTCTCGTAGGCACGGAGGATGTCCGGCGTCGAATCCTTTGACCCATCGTCGACGACGATGATCTCATCGGCGGGCCTTGTCTGCGCAAGAATGGAGTCCAGAGACCGCGAGATCAGATCCGCGCGGTTATACGCCGGCA